>Ga0172379_10000329_pt1 | contig 123504 bp, 107 predicted proteins | sample GrowelOW334metaG_FD_119756 | JGI IMG/M metagenome (GOLD analysis project Ga0172379, IMG submission 119756) | Groundwater microbial communities from an aquifer near a municipal landfill in Southern Ontario, Canada - Groundwater well OW334 metaG | ecosystem: Environmental > Aquatic > Deep... | reverse complement strand
GGCGAACAGTCGATAGGCGAACAGTCGATAGGCGAACAGTCGATAGGCGAACAGTCGATAGGCGAACAGTCGATAGGCGAACAGTCGATAGGCGAGCAAGAGTTTGAGCGGATGGAGGTGGAAGCTCAGGCCGGTGTGAGTTCCGATGATGTGCTGCCGCTGTTGGAGGAGCACACCTCGCAAGAAGACAGTCTGGAATCGCAAATAGTAGAGGGCACCGATATCAACGAGACATCCGCTGTCGAGGTATTGGCGGAAGAAGATAAATCCGAATCGGTGGTCGTGGAGACAGATGGCAGCCAATCGACAGAGCCCGCGATTGAGCCGCAGATGGACGGCCAGCCGCAGCCAGAACCGGAAGCGCCGCAGGAGTCATGGCTGGATACTCAGCCCCCGCAGTTGACTTCGGAACAGATGCCTCGCCAAGATGCGCCAGCATTCTTTTCCAAGGCGAAGATCATCGGCCTGACGGTGGCCGCAGCTTCCGTGATCGGAATCACGTTGTGGGCGCTCAAGACAAACGAGCCCGTTATACAACCGCCCCCTAAAGCTGCGAAGCCCGCTGTTTCCGCGGTCGACAATGGAAAAGCGGCAGAGGAGGCCAGACCGGAATCTTCGGCTGCGCCTACGCTCAACGGTTTGAAGTTGAGCGATAGCCTCGATCAAAAGCAGTAACCATCGTCCGCACGAGAGACTATCTATTTCGATAGGGCTTCGCGTAGTGCCGCGGTTTTTTCCGGCTGTTCCAGCGCGCTGCCGCTGACCCAGAACACGTCTTCCGCGCGGCTGCCCAGCGTGTTGATCTTCGCGCGGTGCAGGCGGATGCCGCGCTGATCCAGTATCTGGGCGATATGCGCCAGCAGGCCGGGACGGTCGCCGGCGGTCAGCGACAGCACCGTCAATCCCTTGTGATCCGGCCTGATCTCGACTTCGGTGGGGATCGGGAAGTGTTTGAGCTGGCGGCTGATGCGTCCGCCGGCGGCGAGAGTCAGCGGTCCGTCCTGCGCGATCTGCTGCATCAGTTCATGCTCGACATAATTCATGATGTCGCGATAGGCGGCAGAACTGGACGCTGCGGCTTCCATGATCTGGAAGCTGTTCAGCGCATAGCCGTGGCGGGTTGTGTGGATCTTGGCCTCGACGATCGTGAAATTCATCCGCGCGAAAAAATCGCAGATGCGGGCGAACAGTGCGCGCTGGTCCGGGCAGTACACCAGCACCTGCAGACCTTCTCCGGCGCGGCTCAACCTGGTCTTGACGACAGGCCCGGCGCTGTTGACCTTGAATGCCAGTTGTCGCGTATGCCAGGCGATCTCCTGCGGCTCGTGATCCAGAAAGTAGCTGTCGTCGAGCTGCGCCCACAGCAGCTTGTATGTGTCGTGCGACAACGCATACAGATTGAGCGTGTTGGCGGCCTCGCGACGGATCTCGCCGAGCAGGTCGGCAGACTGTCCGTCGCTGAGGTAGCGGCGCGCGAGATGGAACAGGTCTTCCATCAGCTTGCCTTTCCAGGCATTCCACACCTTCGGGCTGGTGCCGCGCACGTCCGCGACAGTTAGCAGGTAGAGCGCGACCAGGTGGCGGTCATTCCTGATCGTTCTGGCGAAATCGGCGATCACCTCCGGGTCGGACAGGTCCTGCTTCTGCGCGGTTGCCGACAGCGTCAGGTGCTGCTCGACCAGCCAGACCACCATCTCGGTGTCATCGTCGCTGAGTTCGTGACGCTTGCAGAACGCGAGCGCGTCCTTTTTGCCCAGTTTCGAATGGTCGCCGCCCCGGCCTTTGGCGATGTCGTGGAACAGTCCCGCGACATACAACACTTCGGGACGAGCGAATTCAGCCATCAGTTTGCTGCACAGTGGCACCTCGTGCGCGTGCTGCGGCAGCGCGAAGCGGCGCAGGTTGCGCACCACCATCAGGATATGTTCGTCCACGGTGTAGACATGGAACAGGTCGTGCTGCATCTGGCCGACGATGCGGTCGAACGCGGGGATGTAGCGACCGAGGATGCCGTACTGGTTCATGCGCCGCAGCGCGTGGACGATGCCTTGCGGCTGGCGCAGGATCTCCATGAAGCGCTGGCGGTTCAGCGGGTTGTTACGGAACGCCGCGTCGATGCGGCGCTGTGCGCGCCACAGCGCGCGCAGCGTCTTCGCGGACATGTCGGTCAACTCATCGTGCTGTTGCATCAGCAGCATGGCTTCGAAGATCGCCGACGGGGTATGCTCGAATAGTTGTTCGTCGCGGATGTCCAGCAGCGTGCCGATGACGCGGAAGCGTTCGTTCAGCGCATGCTGCGGCGGCATGTCGCGGAAGATGCGGTCGCGCAGGTTTTGCAGCAATATAGTGTTGAATTGGCGCACCGCGAGGCGGGTGCGGTAGTAGCGCTGCATCAGATGTTCGCTGGCGCGGCGGTTGGCCGACGCCGCTATACCCATCTGATCGGCCAGCGCAGTCTGGAAGTCGAACAGCAGGCGGTCTTCGCGACGCTTCGCAAGGTAATGCAGGCGGATGCGCAGTGTCTGCAGCAGCGCGTCGTGGCGCGCGATCTGGCGCGCCTCGGTCGGCGTGATCAGCCCCGCCCCGGCGAGCTCGGACCAGCGCGTACCCAATCCCGCCGCACGGGCTATCCAGTTAACGGTCTGCAGGTCGCGCAGGCCGCCTGGACTTTCCTTCAGGTTGGGTTCGAGGTTGAAGTCCGCCTCTAGGAAGCGCGCGTGGCGCTGCTGCTGCTCCTGCTGTTTGGCGAGGAAGAACGCGCGCGGATCGAGCTGTCGTTGTACTGCGGCGTTCAATGCCTTGAACAGCTTTGCATCGCCGCAAAGCAGGCGCACCTCCAGCAGATTGGTCTGCACCGTGATGTCGGTAGACTCGGCGAGGCATTGTTCTATGGTGCGTATGCTGTGCCCGACTTCCAGCCCGATGTCCCAGAGCATCTGCACCAGTTCGTGCAGTTTCTGCTGCAGAGTCTCGTCCGGCGGGTGCCCGTCCATGAGTTTTCCGGATTCCGCATCCAGCAGGATCAGCAGGTCGATGTCCGACTTCGGGTACAGCTCGCCGCGACCGTATCCGCCGACCGCGATCAGCGCGAGAGGCGCGGGTATCCCCAGTCCTTGCCAGACGTGGCGCAAGTAAGCGTCGATCAGCCTGCTGTGCGCCTTTAGCAGGGACGCAGCCTTGCCGTGCTTCAGGTAATCCTGTTCGAGGGCAGTGCGGTCGCCGCGCAACGAGGCGCGCAGGGTTGCGACGTCGTCAGAGGGGAGGAGGGGGCGGGCAGCCATCGGAAACGGTCAGCACTTCGAAACCGGATTCGGTGACGAGTATCGTGTGTTCGTATTGCGCCGACAGGCTGTGGTCCTTGGTGACCACGGTCCAGCCGTCGCCGAGCTGCTTGATGTCCTTCTTGCCGGCGTTGATCATCGGTTCGATCGTGAAGGTCATGCCGGCTTCAAGGCGAATACCGGTTTTAGGGCGGCCGTAGTGCAGCACCTGGGGCTCCTCGTGGAAACGGCTGCCGATGCCGTGGCCGCAGAATTCGCGCACCACGCTGTAGCCCAGCGGTTCGACGAAGCTCTGGATCGCGTGACCGATGTCGCCCAGATACGCGCCCGGCCTGACCACGCGGATGCCGCGCCACAGCGCCAGCCAGGTGGTATCGCACAGGCGTCTGGCCTGGATCGACGGCTCGCCGACCATGTACATCCGGCTGCTATCGCCGTGGTAGCCGTCCTTGATCACTGTGACGTCAAGATTAACGATGTCACCGTTTTTCAGCGCCTTGTCGCTTGGTATACCGTGGCAGATCTGGTGGTTGATCGAGGCGCAGATCGACTTGGGGTAGGGCGTATGGCCGCCCGGCGCATAGTTCAACGGCGCAGGAATGCCGTGCTGGACATCGACGATATAGTCGTGGCACAGCTTGTCCAGCTCGTTGGTGGTGACGCCGGCCTTGACGAACGGGGTAATGTAATCGAGCACCTCGCTGGTCAGACGACCGGCGATGCGCATCTTATCTATTTCTTGCGGAGTCTTGATGGAAACGGACATGGTTATTGGATGACTTTCTCGGAAACCGAGAATATCATGCGCCCCGGATTGCCGACAAATTGGATTCGGAACTTAAATCGCATCGGGTCTGACTAACCGGCGCAACATCCCCAAATCCTTATCAGTCACGGAGACAATATGAAAAAGCAATTAGCAATCGCCTTGTTCCTTACCGCCAGCGTGAATGCCTATGCCGTTGACGGCGGCGCCGTCGTCGGCGGCGCTATCGGCGGAGCGGCCGGCGCTGCCGTCGGTTACAACGTTGGAGGCCAGAACGGTGCGATCCTGGGCGCAGCCATCGGCGGAGCGACTGGCGCTGCAGTGGGGAGCCGCAACACCCCCGCTCCCGTCGTGCAGGCAGCGCCGGCAACGGTGGTTCCAGTGCGGACGGCGCGCGCGGATGACGAGGAGCATGGTCACTACGACAACGGAAAGCATCGTGGCCATGACAAGCATCACCACGATAAGAAGGACTGAGTTTTTGTTTCAGGCAAGAAAAAAGGCACGGTGACGTGCCTTTTTTCTTGGTGGGATATTGTTTATTCGGCTGCGGCAGCAACCGGTGCCGCATCGACATACAACGTTTCCAGCTGGGCTTCGCCGATATCCAGGATCTGCAGGCAGGCGGCTCCCAGCTTGGGCCATTCCTGAGTCAGGCTCAGGCCGAGTTGCTGCTGCACGATGTGTTCGGCAAGCTGGGATGTCGCGATCAATCTGCGGCTCAACATCGGCAGAGCGGAGTTGGCCGATTCGATCGCATCACGATCATGGTGGTTGCGGATAGCGAGACAAATTTCTTCCGGCAGCCACCAGCTTTGCGCCAGTATGCAACCCACCATCGCATGGTTGGTAGGCATCGCAGCTTCTTCCACTTCGGTGAAGCTGCGCACCGCGTCGCGGTTGGCTTCGTCCAGTACGGCGGCGTAGTTCGGAAAACGTCCGAGCAGGACCGGGATGCCGCAATCGCGGAACAGGCCGAAGGTGTAGGCATCCTCCGCGCGCAGGCCGCGAATCTTGAGATATTGCGCCAGCCAGCCGGAGAGATGGGCGATACGTGCCGACGCATCCCAGAAACGTTCCAGATTCACTACATTTGGAAACGAGTTGCGCAGGATAATGCCGGCCACGGCACGGCTGGCCGTTTTCAGGCCGAGAATGGCGAGTGCCTCGTTGACTGACCGCACGCGCTGGCGCAGACCGAAGAACGGTGAATTGGCGGTCTTGATCAGGCCGGCTGCGAGACCGACATCGGTGCCGATAATGCTGGCCAGACGGGTGTAGTCCGGCTCGTCCTTGTTTGTCTCGGCCATGAAGCGATCCAGTATCACCGGGCAGGGCGGAATACCCACATCGATGATGGAGCGCTCGAACAGGTTGTCGACAGCCGATGGATTGGAGTCTTGTGCGTTCATTTGTTGTCGTTCCTTGATTGCAACCAGGGAAGCAGCGTCTCCTCCGGCATGGGTCTGGCGTAGAAAAATCCTTGAATGGCATCGACCCCCGCATCGAGCAGGGCGTCGATCTGTTCCTTCGTTTCGCAACCTTCGGCGACGATGGTCATACCCAATTCATGGCCGAGCTGGGTCATCGCTCTGACTACCGCCAGCGCGCGTTTATCTTCAGGCAGTACGGTGACGAAGGCGCGATCCAGTTTGAGTTTACCGGCCGGGATGTCCTTCAGGTTGGCCAGACAGGAGTAGCCGGTGCCGAAATCGTCGATGGCCAGTCCGACGCCAGCGGCGATGGCGTTCTTCAGGTTTTTTTGGACGATGTCGGAAATATCCATGAACAGCGATTCGGTCAGCTCCAGCTCCACCAGCTCAGGCTTGACGTTGGAACAGACCAGCGCCGCGTGCAGCGCCTGAGTGAATTTCGGCGACACCAGCTGGGCGCGCGAAACGTTGATCGCCACCTTGGTGTGATAGCCGGCGTCCTGCAACAGGCGCGCATGCATCGCTCCCTGCAGCAGGCTCCATTCGCCGAGTCGGATTATCAGGCCGGTCTTCTCCGCGACCGGGATGAACTTGCCGGGCGAGATGTTTTCTCCGCCTACCGAACATCGCATCAGCGCTTCGGCGGCCTCGATGCTCCCGTCCGCACGAATGATCGGCTGGTAGTGCAGGCTGAAACCGCCGGTCTCCAGGGCTGTATGCAGGTTGTTTTCGATCGACAATTCCTCGCGTGCGAGGGTGATGCCCAGGCGTCCCGGGATAGGCTCATCGCCGGAGCAAACGATGCTGTTTCCGCCCCTGCTTTTGGCCGCAAACATCGCGCGATCTGCACGATCGAGCAGGGCCAGAGGGTCTTCGTCGGGTTCATGGATCGCGATGCCGACGCTCGCGGTCGGGCGCAGCGTCAAATTGCCGATAGCGAGCGGCTCCTCGACCGTGTTGGCGAGCTCCCCGGCCAGTTGCTGTGCGTGGTTGCGGTCGCAATTCGGCATCAGAAACACGAATTCGTCGCCTCCCATCCGGGCGAGTTCTGCGCGTCCGCTTACGCGGTTGCGAAAGCGTGCTCCCAGGCTTTCGATCACCTCGTCGCCGCCCAGATGGCCGAACGATTCGTTGATCTGTTTGAAACGATCGAGATCGACCCAGATAACGGCCAGCGGTTTTGCATCCGCCGTCGAGTTGGCCACCAGCTTCATGGTGGTTTGAATACAGCCAAACCGATTCAGAAATCCGGTGAGAGGATCTATGCTATTCATGTATTGGTACGAACTGCGCTAATTGCGCGGGGGACAAGGATAAACCAAACGGGGAATATTGTGCAGCGGGTATGCGGTTCACCGAGGCTATGCAGCACCGGCATCCAGACGCGCGATGAAACCGTCCAGTTCCGGCGGCAGGGGGGCGGTGATCTGCAGCGGTTCGCCGGTCAGCGGGTGGTTGAATGAAATTGAATGGGCGTGTAAGAACATTCTCTTAAGGCCTTGTTTCATAAGTGCCTTATTGCGCGAAAAATCGCCATATTTGTCGTCGCCCGCGATGGGAAAACCGAGATGCGACAGGTGCACGCGGATCTGGTGGGTGCGACCGGTCTTGAGTTCAGCCTCTAATAAGGAGAATCCCGGCCAGTTCTTCTGCAGGTTGAAGATCGTGTGGGCCTGCTGTCCGTCCTCGCGCACCATCACACGTTTCTCGCCCTGCGGGGTGTCGAACTTGTGCAGCGGCAGTTTGACGTGCTGGCGCGCGTTCTTCCATTCCCCCAGAACCAGCGCGTAATAGCGCTTGTCGCTGTTTCCTTCGCGCATGATTTCGTGCAGCCCGGTTAGCGCGGAGCGCTTCTTCGCCACCAGCAGCACGCCGGAGGTTTCGCGGTCTAGCCGGTGTACCAGTTCGAGGAATTTGGCTTGGGGTCTTGCGCGACGCAGTTGCTCGATCACCCCGAAGCTCACGCCGCTGCCGCCGTGCACCGCCGTCCCGGACGGTTTGTTGATCGCCAGCAGCGCCTCGTCTTCATACAGGATGGGGAATTCCATGGCAGGGACGAACTCGGCCTCGGGCTTTTCCGCGACGCGGATCGGCGGGATGCGCAGCAAATCTCCCAGTTGCAGCCGGTAGGTTTGGGTCACGCGCTTCTTGTTAACACGCACCTCTCCGCCGCGCAGAATGCGGTAAATATGGCTTTTGGGCACGCCTTTCAGGTGCCGGAACAGGAAGTTGTCGATACGCTGATCCGCGCCACTTTCGTCCACTTCCATTAGTGTCACGGATTCTTTGCGTAAATCATTCATTTTGAATATACTTCGCCGCTCGCGCGTTTTGGGATTTGGGTAAATTCGGGATGTAGTTCCCGCAAAAAGCGACGGCGCAATACGCCGCCACCCCTGAGAAACCAGCCGCAGCCCGGTTAATATCGCTCACCGGAACCAGCAGCGATAGTAATTGATTTACGCGCTCAAAGCACCTGTGGATTTTCCGTGGCGGGGCAAGAGTCGCAACACTTTGCTGGTCGAGTCGGATGCTGCCGGAGCCGCTGTTTAGCCGCTCCCGCCCGCATCCAGGTTTCTCCCCCATCGTGTCGGCGACTGCTGCTGCGTCACCCAACAATTTAAGACAAGCTACTGACTGAGAACCTGATTTTGACCAACCGTTTGCACAAACCAACACTGATTGCACGATTGCTCGCTGCTTGTTCATCTGGCACGTCTAACCGCGTGTAGCTTGGTCTCGCCCGTGTCAGAGCGCGGGAGACAATAAAAATGAAACGCATGTTATTTAATGCGACACAACCGGAAGAACTCCGTGTCGCCATTGTCGACGGTCAGAAACTCATCGACCTCGACATCGAAACCGCCGGTAAAGAGCAACGCAAGAGCAATATCTACAAGGCCGTCATCACCCGCATCGAGCCCAGCCTCGAAGCTTGTTTCGTCGAATACGGCGGTAGCCGCCACGGCTTTTTACCGTTCAAGGAAGTTTCTTCCCAGTATTTCCAGCCCGGTTGCGGCAACCGCCCCAGCATCAAGGAGGCGCTGAAGGAAGGCCAGGAACTGCTGGTTCAGGTCGAAAAGGACGAGCGCGGCAACAAGGGCGCGGCGCTGACCACCTACATCAGTCTGGCCGGTCGCTACATCGTACTGATGCCGAACAATCCGAATGGCGGCGGCGTGTCGCGCCGCATCGAGGGCGAGGAACGCAACGAGTTGCGCGAAGTGCTGTCGCATGTCGATGTGCCTGCCGGCATGAGCATCATCGCCCGCACCGCAGGCATCGGCCGTAACGAAGAAGAACTGCAGTGGGACCTGAACTATCTGAAGCAGCTGTGGGATGCGATCGAGGGCGCCGCGGCATCCGAGAAGGCGCCGTCGCTGATCTATCTGGAAGGCAGCCTGGTGGTGCGCGCGATTCGCGACTACTTCAACCCGGAAATCGGCGAAATCCTGATCGATACCGAGGAAATCTATCAGCAGGCGCTGGCGTTCATGAGCACGGTGATGCCGGACAACGTCAACCGCATCAAGCGCTACATCGACGATGTGCCGCTGTTCTCGCGCTTCCAGATCGAGCACCAGATCGAGTCCGCCCATGCGCGCGAAGTGCGCCTGCCCTCAGGCGGTGCGATCGTGATTGACCACACCGAGGCGCTGACCTCCATCGACATCAACTCGGCGCGCTCCACCAAGGGCGCGGACATCGAGTCGACCGCGTTCAACACCAACCTGGAAGCGGCCGAAGAGATCGCCCGCCAGTTGCGCCTGCGCGACCTGGGCGGCCTGATCGTGATCGACTTCATCGACATGGAATCGAGCAAAAATCAGCGCGCGGTGGAAGACCGCCTGCGCGACTCGCTACGCTACGACCGCGCCCGCGTGCAGACCGCGAAGATTTCGCGCTTCGGCCTGCTGGAACTGTCGCGCCAGCGCCTGCAACCCAGCCTAGGCGAGAGCAACTACATCGCCTGCCCGCGTTGCAGCGGCATCGGCCACATCCGCGGCACCGAGTCCTCCGCACTGCATATCCTGCGCATTCTCCAGGAAGAGGCGATGAAGGACAGCAGCGTCGCAATCCATGCGCAGGTGCCGGTGGATGTCGCCACCTTCCTGCTCAACGAGAAACGAGGCGACATCCATCGTATCGAGTCGCGCCTGAAGGTCAGCGTCATGCTGATTCCGAATCCGCATATGGAAACGCCGAATTACACTATTAACCGCCTGCGTCACGACGATTTGACCGCCGAGGTGCTGCAAGCCAGCTACAAGCTGGTGGAAAAACCAGCGGAAGAAAAACCGCTGACTGCGGCACAGGAGCAGCAGAAGGCCGTGCGCGCCACTGCTGTAGTAAAGGGCATCACTCCGGCGCAACCGGCGCCGGTGAAGGCGGAAGAGCCTAAGGCGCAGGGGCCTTCTCTGCTCAGCAAGGTGATAGGCTGGTTCAAGTCGTTGGGCGCGGAAGAAGAACAACCCAAGGCAAAGCCGACCGCAAGCAAATCGCGTCAGCGTCGTGAGCGCGGCGAACGAGGCGATCGTGCTGAACGCGGAGAGCGCGAAGGCGGCAAGCGCCGCGATCGCGGCGAGCGTGGCGAAGGCCGCCGCGAGCGCGGTGAAAAGCCGGCTCAGGCCGAGGCTAAACAGCAGGAGCCGCGTCAGCAGGCCGAACGCGAACCGCGCCAGCCGAAGCAGCCGCGTCCGCCGCGTGCAGCTCAGGCTGTCGAAGCCGAAAAACCAGTGCTGGAATCCCAGGTCGCCGCGCCTGTAGCCGAACAGACGGAAGAGGGCGGTGCGCGTGATGGTGCGCGTCGTCGCGGTCGCCGCGGAGGTCGTCGCGAGCGTGAGCGTCGTGAGAATGGCGATGTGATGACGACTGAAACCGCTGGCGGCGAGCAGGCCGCCCCTGCCGCTCCGGCAAAATCCAAGCCGACCGAGTATGTCGCTTATCCCGCAGGCTACGTTCCGCCGCTGAAACCGACCGAGTACATCGCCTATCCGGCGAATTACGCGCCGCCAGCGGCACCGGTTCAGCCGAAGCCAGTTGCAGCGCCACGGCCTGTTGCAGCCGCACCTGCAGCAGCGGTCAGCGGCGAAGGACTGGTCCAGATCGAAACCGATCCGGGCAAGTTCAGCGCTGTTACAGAACCGGTTCCTGCCGGCAACCAGCCGGTAAACCGCCGTCGCGCGCGTCAGCGTGAGGTGTATGTCGAGAACGAACCATTGGTTCAGATCGAGACCCAGCACCCGCAAGCGTAGTTTCACTCAGGCAGTAATACAAAAGCCGCACGATGAAAATCGTGCGGCTTTTTGTTGCTTGCTTCTCAGGTTATTCGCCGGGAGGGTCTCGCTCCCGGCGAACGTTGAGGGCTCAGGGAAACTTCGGTGCTACCTGCGGCAAACCCCAAATCTCGCGGTTGTAATCGAGGATGGTACGGTCGCTGGAGAACTTGCCGCTGGTCGCGGTGTTGAGGATGCTCATACGCGTCCACTCGTCGCGATGCTGGTAGGCATGAGCCGCACGGCGCTGGCAATCGACGTAGCTGCGGAAGTCGGCCGCGGTTAGCCAGGGATCGCCAGGACTGTAGATCGACTGGATGACCGGATCGAAGATGCCGGGCTCGAACAGACTGAAGTGTCCGCTGGTCAACAAGCCCATCACACGGCGGAAGTCTTCGTCGGCGTTGATGATCGCTGCCGGATCGTAATGGCCGCGCGTTGCATCCACCTGTTCAGCAGTCAGGCCGAACAGGAAGAAGTTCTCTTCGCCGGCTTCTTCGCGGATTTCGATGTTGGCGCCGTCCAGCGTGCCTATGGTCAGCGCGCCGTTCATCATGAACTTCATGTTGCCTGTGCCGGAGGCTTCCTTGCCGGCGGTGGATATTTGCTCAGACAGATCGGTTCCCGGGCAGATCGCCTCCATTGCGGTGACGCGGTAGTTCGGCAGGAACGCCAGACGCAACAGGCCCTCGGTGTCCGGATCGCTGTTAATCACCTGGGCGACGGAATTGACCAGCTTGATGATGCGTTTCGCCATCATGTAACCGGGAGCGGCCTTGCCGCCGATCAGCACGCAACGGGGCGTCCAGTCGGCGGTGTCGCCGCGTTTGATGCGGTCGTAGAGATGGATGACATGCAGCACGTTCAGCAGCTGCCGCTTGTATTCGTGGATGCGCTTGACCTGCACGTCGAACATCGCGTTGCTGTCGAAGTCGACGTCGCAGTCGCGTTTTACCATCTCGGCCAGACGCTGCTTGTTCGCCTGCTTCACGTCATGCCAGCGCGCGCGGAATGCGGGATCGTCGGCGAACTTTTTCAGTTGCTGCAGTTTCGACAGGTCGTTGCGCCAGTCTTTCCCGATGCTCTCGTCGATCAGGGCGCCCAGCGCCGGATTGCTCCAGGACAGCCAGCGGCGCGGCGTGACGCCGTTGGTTTTGTTGTTGAACTTCTTCGGCCACATCTCATAGAAATCTCGGAACAGTTGCTGCTGCAGCAATTGCGAATGCAGCGCTGCGACACCGTTGACCGAATGGCATGCCACTACCGCCAGATAGGCCATGCGCACCTGCTGGTCGTGACCCTCTTCGATGATGGACATGCGGCGCTGGCGCTCGATATCGCCGGGATAGCGCAACGCTACCTTGGCGATGAAGCGGGCATTGATTTCGCGCACGATATCCATCAGGCGCGGCAGCAAGCGCCCGAACATGCTGACGGACCACTTTTCCAGCGCCTCGGGCAGCAGCGTATGGTTGGTGTAAGCCATCGTGCGGCTGGTCACGGACCATGCTTCGTCCCACCCCAGGCTGTGCTTGTCCATCAGCAGGCGCATCAGTTCAGGCACCGCGCAGGTCGGGTGGGTGTCGTTCAGCTGGAAACAGTTCTTGTCGGCGAATTCGCTGAAATCGTTGCCGTGCATCTTGACCCACTGGCGCAGAATGTCCTGCAGGCTGGCCGATGCGAGGAAGTATTGCTGGCGCAGGCGCAGTTCCTTGCCGTTCTCGCTGGCATCGTTCGGATAGAGCACCATCGTGATGTGTTCCGCGGCGTTCTTGGATGCGACCGCTTCGGTGTAGCTGCCGGCATTGAATTCCGTCAGGTCGAATTCCTCGGTCGCTGCCGCGCGCCACAGGCGCAACGTGTTCACCGTGCCGTTCTGGTAGCCCGGTATCGGCACGTCGTAAGGCATCGCCATCACATCGCGCGTATCGACCCAGCGCACATGTATCCGTCCGCTCAGGTCGGTGAAATATTCGGTGCGACCGCCGAACTTGATCCGCGTGGCAAATTCCTGACGCTCGATCTCCCAGGGATTGCCGTCGCGTAGCCAGTGATCCGCTTCTTCGATCTGATTCCCGTTCTCGATCTTTTGACGGAACATGCCGTATTCGTAGCGGATGCCGTAGCCCATCACCGGCAGTTGCAAGGAGGCGCAGCTGTCGAGAAAGCAGGCCGCCAACCGGCCGAGGCCGCCGTTGCCCAAGCCTGCGTCGTGCTCGTGTTCGGCGATCGCGTCGAGTTCGACTTCCAGTTTGCGCAACGCGGTGGCCATGTTCGGGTCGACATTCAGGTTCAGCATTGCGTTGCCGAACGCGCGTCCCATCAGGAACTCCAGCGACAGATAATAAGTGCGCTTGCAGTTCGCCTCGCGATACGCCAGACGCGTGTTGCGCCAGCGTTCCACCAAGCGGTCGCGCAGCGACAACACCATCGATTCGTACATTTGGTAGCTGGAGAACTGCGGCTCGTCGCGGCCCAGCGTGTGGCTGAAATAACGGCGAAAATCGTCGACGATGCTGTCGGCATCCATGCCGAGCGGGGGCAGGTTGCCGATCACGGATGGGACGTGATTATTTGGGGGGGTCTTGATGATGTGCTCCTCGGTTCGATTCATTCTTACCGGCCATTCCGAAAGGGAGCCTTGGGCCAGCGATACTGGATTATACCGTCATTGCGGACAGACGCATCGGCCAGCGGGGAGGGGGCGGCGCATGCAATCAGGAGCGGGTGTATACCGCAACGCGGTGGAAGCTACCGATACCCGGTGCGATCTCTCCTGGTGGTGCGATGTCCCAACGCCATTGATCCGGTGTCGTATCGTCGAAACCGAGCCGCGATGCGAAATCGATCCGTTCGATTATTTTGCCGTCGCTGTCATGGACTATTTGTTCCATGTCGGCCAGCAGACAAGTCGGTGCGGCGAAGGTGGCGAGGTAGTCCAGATGCTGGCGCATCAGCCGTGTGCCCCATGAATCCAGCGTCGCATGGTCCAGTTCGGGGAAGCGTCGGCTCAGCCAGTCCAGGGGCAACAGCGGCAACTGGGAAAGCAGATTGACCGATGCTACCCAATCGATGTCCGGATCGTCGAGAAAGCGTTCCGGCAGCGGCAAGCCCAGATGTTGCGGCGATATCGTATCCAGCTGCTGCATGAAGCCGGTGACATCGAGGGAGATGCAATGCACGTTGGAGTGACGGCGCACGGCGCGTCTCACTTCGGGTAAATGGACGACATCGACCAGATACACTTTCTCGAAACGTCGGGCCAGTTCATCCAGCGGGACATCCAGCAACAGCCCGGAGCCGAACACCAGCGCGCTGCGAAAGCTGTCGCAGGCCTGCAGCGAGGCTAGCAAGGCCGCGCGGCTGCGTTCCAGATGCGGCTGCCACGCCGTCTTGCAACGCCGGTAACGCGAGCGGATGGCGATGCTTTCGCGCAGATAGCCGAGCTTGCGGGCGGATTGCGGGCAATCGGCGGCGATGTAGGTCAGCCATTCGGTCAGCATGAAGTATCTTTATTCAGGATAAATTTTGATGATGAAGCATTCAGCGTCTGCTTTCAATTCCGCAAGGCGGTGCGAGCCGCCTCCTTGTGATCATTCAGCCGGAGCGCCAGCGCCAGCCCGGCCAGGAGCAGGCCACCGGCGACTAGGAAAGACAGCGTGAACGAGCCTGAGTGCGTCTTGAGTATCTCTGAGAGCTTGATCATCACGAAGCCGCCCACGCCCCAGGCGGTGAACAGCATGCCGTAATTGACGCCGAAGTGGGGCATGCCCCACAGGTCCTTGGCGTAACTCGGGAAGATGGCGAGATTGGCGCCGTAGTTGAAGCCGATCAGCGTGGCAACCAGCACTACCAGCAGTGCGCCGCTGGACTGGCTGGCGTAGGCCGCGCCGAACATCAGCAGCGCCTGGAACAGGAACACGCCGGCCAGCACCTTTCTGCGTCCGAACCTGTCGGACAGCATCCCCGCCAGCACGCGCCCGGAAGCATTGCCGAAGGCGAGGATAGCCACCGCGAGATAGGCCTGCTCGCCCATGCTCAGCTTGGCCAGTCCGGAGATGCTGCCGATGACCATCAGGCCGGCGCCGGCGCCGATGAAGTAGAGCAGCCATAGCGCCCAGAACTGGCGCTTTTTCAGCAGGGTCTGCGGCGTCTCGTCGGCATGGGGAAACGTTTCGCGTGTCTTCCGGTTATCGCCGTCGCGCCGACTCTGAAATTCGGCGGGCTTGAAGCCGGGCGGCGGCCGGACCAGCAACATTGACAGGGAAGAGACGACGATAAGGAAGGCTATCCCGAATATAAGCATGGTTTGCAGCAAGCCATAAGCGCCAACCAGATGTGATGCCAGCGGGGCGATGTAGGCGGGTGCGAGGCCGAAACCGGCCACGACGATGCCTGCGACCAACCCGCTCTGCTGGGGCGGGAACCATTTGAGTGCGGCCGGCGTAGCCGCCGAATAGCCGAAGGCGAGCCCCGTGCCGACCAGGCCACCGAAGCCGATCACCCACGTCCAGTAATCCACTGAGTGCGCGATCAGCAGGAAACCCATGCTGACCAGCACGCCGCCGACAAAGGCGGCCACGCGCGGGCCGAACCGGTCCTGCGCCCGTCCGGCTGGGATCATCGTGAATGCGAATACCAGGCACGCCAGGGCATAGGGATCGTTGATCGAGGCGGGGTCCCAGGCGAAGGCGCCCTCGCCGCCGGTGGCTATGGAGTTTCCGATGGATTCACGGAACACGCTCCAGCTGTAGAGTATGCCCAGGGCCAGATTGATGCCCGTACCTGCGAGGACAACGGTGACGCCGCGATGGTTCTTCATAGCACCTCCTGAAAGTCGCCTCCCTGTGGCTGTGCGGCATCGCTTGCGATACCGCACGGACTTTCACGGCTGTTGCCGCCGTTATGCATCGTTTCCGGAGCCCACCTTACCATGGAATCTGTCGATCCCATGATGGGACAGGGCGCTAGCGCTGCTCCCGGTAGTACGCGATCAAGCCGTCTGTCGAGGCGTCGTGCACCGATGCCGCTCCGCCGTTGCGCAGTTCCGGCAATATCCTGCCTGCCAGCTGCTTGCCCAGTTCCACGCCCCATTGGTCGAAGGGGTTGATGTTCCACACCACGCTCTGCACGAACACCTTGTGTTCGTACAAGGCGATCAGCATGCCCAGCGTGTGCGGATCGAGCCGGTCGAACAGCAGGGTGTTGGTCGGTTTGTTGCCGGGGAAGACCTTGTGCGGCAGCAGGGCTTCGAGGGCGTCGCCGCCCAGGCCCTGCGCTTCGAGTTCGGTGCGCGCTTCCTCGGCGGTCTTGCCCAGCATCAGCGCCTCGGTCTGGGCGAAGTAGTTGGCGAGCAGGATGGCGTGGTGTTCGCCGATGGGATTCTGGCTGTGCATCGGAGCGAGGAAATCCGCCGGGATCATGCGCGTGCCTTGGTGAATCAGTTGGTAGAAGGCGTGCTGGCCGTTGGTGCCGGGTTCGCCCCAGACCACCATGCCGGTGTCGTAATCGACCGGGTTGCCGTCGCGGTCGACGCGCTTGCCGTTGCTCTCCATGTCCAGTTGCTGGAGGTAGGCCGGGAAGCGGTGCAGGTACTGGTCGTAAGGCAGCACGGCGTTGGAGCCGCAGCCGAAGAAGTTGCCGTACCAGATGCCGAGCATGCCCATCAGCACCGGGATGTTCCGCTCCGGCGGCGCGCTGCGGAAGTGCTCGTCCATCGCATGGGCACCGCCCAGCAGTTCCTCGAAGCGGTCCATGCCGACATGCAGCGCGATGGGCAGGCCGATCGCCGACCACAGGGAATAGCGTCCGCCGACCCAATCCCAGAATTCGAACACGTTGTCCGGGTTGATGCCGAACTCGCCGGTGGCCTTGAGGTTGGTGGAGACGGCGGCGAAGTGTTTAGCGACGGCCTGCTCGTCGCCCAGTTTGCCGACCAGCCAGGCTCGCGCCGAACGGGCGTTGGTGATGGTTTCCTGGGTGGTGAAGGTCTTGGAGCTGACGATGAACAGCGTGGTTTCGGCGTCCAGCTTCTTCAGCGTTTCGGCCATGTGAGTGCCGTCCACGTTGGAAACGAAGTGCGCGCGCAGATCGTTGCGCCCATAGTGTTCGAGCGCCCCGCACACCATCAGCGGGCCGAGGTCGGAGCCGCCGATACCTATATTGACGACATCGGTGATCTGTTTGCCGGTGTGGCCGCGATGTTCGCCGCCGCGCACCGCATCGGCGAAACGTCGCATATGTCCCAGCACACGGCGCACGTCCGGCATCACGTCGCGGCCGTCCACCTGCACCGGGCGGTCGGAGCGGTTGCGCAGCGCGGTATGCAACGCTGCGCGATGCTCTGTGGCGTTGATTTTGTCTCCATCGAACATGCGCTCTATCCAGGCAGGCAGCTCGGCCTGAGCAGCCAGATCGAGCAGCAGCCCGACGGTCTCGGCGGTGATGCGGTTCTTCGAGTAATCGAACAGCAGGTTGTCGAACCGGATCGAGAAGCGCTCGAAACGCGCCGGGTCGTCGCGGAACATCTGTCGCATCGATAACGGTGCGACGGCTGGATGGTGTGCTTTGAGTGCTTGCCACGCGGGCGATTGAGTGAGTTTCGACATGATGGTCAATTCAGATCACGATAGAACGGATATAGGGGCAAGATTTATCGCGCCCATTTTGATCGGGGCGCGATAAACCGCCCCCTACAGGTTTACCTCAGGGACGAGGATGACCCCGGCCAAAGGGGGCAACGAGATCATGGCGGAGTAGGGCTGCCCCATCCACGGCGTCGGCTCGGCTTGGATCAGTCCAGCGTTGCCGACGTTGCTTCCCGCGTAGTGCTCAGAATCGCTGTTCAGCACCTCGCGGTAACTGGTTTGCATCGGCAAACCGATGCGGTATTGCTTGCGCGGAACCGGCGTCAGGTTCAGTGCGACGATGATGCTGGAGCCGTCGCGTGCATGGCGCTGATAGGACAGCACGGAATGCTCCGCATCGTTGCAGTCTATCCAGCTGAAACCATCCGGCTGGAAGTCCTGATCGTGCAGCGCAGTCAGTTTGCGGTACAGCAGGTTGAGGTCGCAGGAAAGATTCTGTACGCCGCGGTGGTAGTCCTGGCCGAGTTGCCACCATTCCAGCTCCCACTTCGATTGCCATTCGCGTCCCTGGGCGATCTCGTTGCCCATGAAGTTGAGCTTCTTGCCGGGGCTGGTCATCTGGTAGGTCATCAGCAGGCGCAGGTTGGCGAATTTTTGCCAGGCGTCGCCCGGCATCTTGGACAACAGTGAACCTTTGCCGTGCACCACCTCGTCGTGCGAGAACGGCAGCACGAAGTTCTCGCTGTAGGCGTAAAGCTGGCCGAAGGTGAGCTGGTTCTGGTGGTAGCGGCGATGCACCGGGTCGTGCTGGAAGTAACTCAGCGTGTCGTTCATCCAGCCCATGTTCCACTTGATCGAGAACCCCAATCCACCGAGATACACGGGGCGCGATACGCCGGGCCATGCGGTGGATTCTTCGGCCATCGTCAGCGCGCCGGGGAATTCCTCGTGCACCATGATGTTCATCTCGCGCAGGAAGTCGACCGCGTCGAGATTCTCGCGTCCGCCGTATTTGTTCGGGATCCATTCGCCGGCCTTGCGCGAATAGTCCAGATACAACATAGAGGCGACCGCATCCACGCGCAGCCCGTCGAAGTGGAACTCCGACAACCAGAAGTGCGCGCTGGACATCAAAAAGCTCTTCACCTCGTTGCGTCCGAAATTGAAGATGTGCGTGCCCCAATCCTGATGGAAGCCGAGGCGGGGGTCTTCGTGCTCGTACAGCGCCGTGCCGTCGAAACGCGCCAGCGCCCAACTGTCCTGAGGGAAATGTGCCGGCACCCAGTCGAGAATTACGCCGATGCCGGCCTGATGGCAGGCGTCCACAAAATGGCGCAACTCGTCCGGCGAGCCGAAACGGCTGGTCGGCGCGAAATAGCCGGTGGCCTGATAGCCCCATGACTCGTCCAGCGGGTGCTCGGAGACAGGCATCAATTCGATATGGGTATAGCCCATGCCCTTGACGTAGGGCACGAGGTCGGTTGCCAGTTCGCGGTAAGTATAGAAGCGTCCGTCCGGATGACGTTTCCAGGAACCCGCGTGCACCTCATAGATGTTGATTGCGCCGTGCAGCCAATCCCACTGGCTGCGCTGTTCCAGCCAGGCGGCATCCTGCCAACGATGCTGATAAGGCGGAGCGGCGAGGGCCGCCGTGCCTGGACGCAATTCGTAGCCCTGCGCATAGGGGTCGGTCTTGGTCAGGATATGGCCGGTGGCGCGGTTGCGTATCTCGTAACGGTACAGCGCATGCGCCGCGATCTCAGGCAGGAACAACTCCCACACGCCGCTGGAGCCGTGCGAGCGCATCGGATGCACACGTCCGTCCCAGCCGTTGAATTCGCCCACCACGCTGACGCGCTCGGCGTTCGGCGCCCACACCGCAAAGCGTACGCCCTTGATGCCATTGATCTCGACGCTGTGCGATCCCAGCATGCGGTAACCCTGACGCAGCCGGCCTTCACTGAACAGGTGCAAGTCTTGCGGGGAAATGTGGGGGGGGAATTGGTAGGGGTCGTAAGTCTCGCGGGTAGTGCTGCCGTAGTGCAGGCACAGGCGGTAGGGGCGGGCGGGCTCGTCCTTGCCGCGCCATTCGAATACGCCGCCGGGATGAACTCGTTCCAGAGCGGAGTTTCCCGTCTTGTTCAACAACTCGACGCCAGTTGCGTGAGGTTCGTAGGCGCGGATGACCCATTCTTCGCCTTCGCGATGGAGTCCGAGCAATCCGAAAGGGTTATGGTGGCGTGCTTGCAACAATAATTCGAACGGTTTACTCACCTCTAATCCCCCGCTGTTCTTGTATAGTTGATCGATTGTAAACGATAATGGATGCACCAAACAGACGAATAGGTGGAGACGCGATATGAATACCGAACTGGGTTATCTGCAGAAGAAATATCACCTCGCTTCCGGCGATACAACGCCGCGTTTCATTAGTCGCATCACCAAAAACACTTACGCGATGATTCTGGCCGGAGGGCGCGGTAGCCGGCTGCACCAGTTGACCGACTGGCGCGCCAAACCGGCTGTTCCGTTTGGCGGCAAGTTCCGTATTGTCGATTTCGTGCTGTCCAACTGCGTCAATTCAGGCATCCGCCGCATCGGCGTGGCCACGCAATACAAATCGCACAGCCTGATCCGCCATATCCAACGCGGCTGGTCGTTCCTGAACGGCCAATTCGGCGAGTTCGTCGACATCCTGCCGGCGCAGCAGCGCGTGGACGAGGAACACTGGTATCAGGGCACCGCCGATGCGGTGTACCAGAATCTCGACATCCTGCGCGAGAACCGCCCGGAATTCGTATTGATCCTGGCGGGCGACCATGTCTACAAGATGGACTACGGTAAGCTGCTGGCTTTCCATGTCGATACCAAGGCCGACATGACCGTGGCTTGTCTGGAGGTGCCGCTTTCCGATGCGACCGCATTTGGCGTGATGAGCGTGGACGAACATGGCCGCGTCAAGGAATTTGCCGAGAAGCCGGCCAACCCTGAACCGCTTCCGGGAAATCCGGACAAGGCGCTGGCCAGCATGGGTATCTATGTGTTCAATACCAAATTCCTGTTCGAGCAATTGATCCGCGATGCCGACGATCCGAAGTCCAGTCATGATTTTGGCAAGGACATCATTCCTTATCTGGTCGAGAGATATCGCGTATTTGCGCAGAGCTTCGACCAGAGTTGCGTGGGCATGGGCGACGACCCGATACCGTACTGGCGCGACGTGGGGACTATCGACTCCTACTGGGAAGCGAACATGGAACTGACCAAAGTCATCCCGGACTTGAACATGTACGATCAGGAATGGCCGATCTGGACGCATCAGGAGCAATTGCCACCGGCCAAGTTCGTGTTCGACGAAGAGGGGCGACGCGGTATGGCGATCGACTCGCTGGTTTCCGGCGGCTGTATCGTCAGCGGCTCGATGGTGCGCCGTTCGCTGCTCTTCTCCGATGTGCGCATATGCAGTCATTGCAGCATCGAAGATTCAGTGCTGCTGCCCAACGTCAATGTCGGTAGCCATGCGGTATTGAAGCGCGTGATCGTGGACAAGAATTGCAATATTCCGGACGGCCTGCAGGTTGGCGTAAATCCGGAGGAAGACCGTAAACGTTTTCGTGTCAGCCCTAACGGGATTACATTGATCACCGCTGACATGCTCGGACAGAAGGCTCATAGCTTCCGTTAAATATGCAATGCAACCAATTGAGTTAATTAAACATATCTGATGAATAAGTCCGCCAACCTGGTTTTCCTCTGGCACATGCATCAGCCGGATTATCGAGATTATTCCAGTGGTGACTTCGTGTTGCCCTGGACTTATTTGCACGCCATCAAGGATTACACCGATATGGCCTACCACCTTGAGCGCCATCCCAAGGTGCATGCGGTGGTGAATTTTGTGCCCATCCTGCTCGACCAGATCGAGGATTATTGCGATCAATTCGCCAGCGGGCAATTGCGCGATCCATTGCTGCGCCTGCTGGCGCACGAGGATCACAACAAACTTTCGGCAGAGCAGCGCCAGCTGGTCTTCGACGCCTGCTTCCGCAGCAACCACACCAAGATGATTTCGCCCTATCCGGCCTACAAGCGTTTGCTGGAGCTGTTCAACCGCTTGCACGGCGACGGGGAAACCGCATTGTCCTATCTATCGGGACAATACCTGACCGACTTGCTGACTTGGTATCACTTGGTCTGGTGCGGCGAGAGCGTGCGGCGCGAACATGCGCTGGTGCCCCACTTGATGAGCAAGGCCGAGGGCTTTACCTTCGATGACCGAAAACAGTTGCTCGACCTGATCGGCCTGAAGGTTGCCGGCATTATTCCGCGCTACCGCAAGTTGGCCGAATCGGGGCAGATCGAGCTTTCCGCCACACCGCACTATCATCCGCTGGCGCCGCTGATGATCGATTTCGCCAGTGCACGAGAGGCCATGCCCGAGGTGCCGCTGCCCAAGTCGCCGCATTATCCCAAGGGACGCTTGCGCGTGACCGAACATGTCAGGTTGGCGCAACGCAGCCATCGCGATCGCTTCGGTACGGAATTGCAGGGGATGTGGCCGGCCGAAGGATCGATTTCTACCGAAACGCTGGAAGTGCTGGCGGCGGAAGGTTGCCGCTGGACGGCAAGCGGGGAGGGGGTGCTGGTCAACAGCTTGCACAAGACCCAGCAGACTATTCCTGCGCGCGAACAATACCTGTACCGTCCTTACCGGCTAGCGCAGAAAGGCGAAGGTCTGCAATGTTTCTTTCGCGACGATCATCTGTCCGATCTAATCGGTTTCGAATATTCGCGCTGGCACGGCAAGGATGCGGCCAGCCATTTCGTCGATCAAGTCACAGATATTGCGAAGCGGGCAACGGAAGGCGAGACGCCGGTGGTCAGTGTGATCCTGGACGGGGAGAATGCTTGGGAGTATTACCCATACAACGGTTTCTATTTTCTTGACGAGTTGTATGCCGCGCTCGAATCGAGCACTCAGATACGCACTTTGACTTACGCCGACTATCTCAATAATGGCAAGGCGCCAGCGGCGACCGGCTATGCGCGTCCACATAGCCTGGAAAGCATCGTCGCCGGAAGTTGGGTGTACGGTAATTTTTCGACCTGGATAGGTTCACCAGACAAGAACCGCGCTTGGGATCTGCTGTGCACCGCCAAGCAGAGTTTCGACATGGTTATGTCCAGCGGGCGGCTCAGTCAGGGCGAGCAGGATGCTGCCGAGAAGCAACTGCGTTCCTGCGAAAGCTCCGACTGGTTCTGGTGGTTCGGAGACTACAATCCGTCGCATTCGGTATCCAGTTTCGACCGATTGTTTCGGCATAACTTGACCGAGTTGTATCATTTACTGAAATTGCCTCCCCCGATGAATTTGTTCGAGCCGATCAGTCAAGGCGGCGGAAATCCGGAATCGGGCGGTGCAATGCGCCGCGCATCAGAATAAATCTGATTTTCAAAAAACATCTAAAAATGACACGCCTATGTTGAATAAGCGGGCAAGCGGCATATTGCTCCATCCCACCTCGCTGCCAGGCCGGTTCGGCTCCGGCGATCTGGGGGCAGATGCTTACCGCTTCGTCGATTGGCTGGCAAGTGCCGGGCAAACATACTGGCAAGTGCTGCCGCTGGGCGAGATCGGTCCCGGTAACTCGCCTTATATGAGCCGTTCCGCCTTTGCCGGCAATCTTCTGCTAATCGACCTTGCTGAACTAGCCGATCACGGGTGGCTGGAGCAGGGCGATTTGGAACCGTTGCCGGAATTTCATGACGGTTTGATCGATTTCGGTCTGACGCAACCATTTCGCATGGATCGCCTACGCCGCGCCGCAAACAACTTCTTCTCTAATAACAAAGAGATGTGGCATGAATATAATTCTTTTTGCGAGGAAGAAAACAACTGGTTACGTGACTACGCGCTGTTCATGGCAATCGCCGAACACCAGGAGGGGCGGGAGTGGGATTGCTGGCCAGAAGCATTGGTACGCAGAAACGAGCAAGCGTTGCGCAGTTTTGAAACAAAGTATGCTGCCGAAGTCGGTTTCTGGAAATTCTGTCAGTGGTGTTTCGCGCGCCAGTGGTTTCGGCTTAAGGAATATGCCAATTCGCGAGGAATTCGAATCATCGGCGATGCGCCTATTTTCGTAGCCTATCAGAGCGCCGATGTGTGGGCGCATCAGGAACTGTTCAAGCTTGATGAAGGCGGGCGCCCCACCGTGGTTGCCGGCGTGCCACCCGACTATTTCAGTGAAACCGGCCAACTCTGGGGAAATCCTGTCTACCGCTGGGAGACGCATGAATCAACCGGCTTCGCTTGGTGGATAGCGCGCATGCGGCATGCATTTCGCCTTGCCGATCTGGTGCGCGTTGATCACTTCCGGGGATTTGCTGCCTATTGGGAAATTCCCGCTGACGCACCCAACGCCATCGGCGGACAGTGGGTTGCAGCTCCCGGGGAACCACTGTTCCATGCGCTGAAGCATAGCTTTCCGCAGCTGCCGATCATCGCCGAGGATCTGGGGATAATTACCCCCGATGTAGCCGCACTGCGTGACAAATTCGAACTACCCGGTATGCGTGTCCTGCAGTTCGCCTTCGGCGACAATGATGCCAATCCTTTTCTGCCGCACAATTACGCACCTAATACCGTCGCCTACACCGGAACCCACGATAACGACACGACGCTGGGCTGGTGGAGCACATTGTCCGAGCGCGAAAGAACATTTGCCCTGCAATACCTGAACTCTGCTGGACAGGCTATCCATTGGGACATGATACGAGCGCTTTCAGCCTCCGTAGCCAATACCGTCATTTTCCCCATGCAGGATATCTTGGGATTGACCAGTGAGCACAGAATGAATTTTCCAGGCAAGCCATCCGGAAATTGGGAATGGCGATTCGCTTGGGATCAAATCAAATTAGATCAGACTAAAGAATTAGCCCGGATATCCGTTGAGTGCTCGCGAAGCCAGGCTGACAAATAAAACCAGACAATTGAATAATAGGACGAAGCGTTCAATGTTGTTATTTGACATAATATACATTATGCGAATTAACTGACGCAGTTCATTGAGTGATTGCGTCTCAATTAATCCTGATGGATATAACGATTGTTACTGCGCATCTTCTTCCAGCAGATGGATGGCCAATGATCTGAGTTTGGCCGGCTTGACTGGTTTGTGCAGCAAGTGATGGCCGCTTACGGCGGCGAGTTTAAGCACGGTTGGTCCGGTATCCCCGCTGACTAGGATGCACGGCAGATTTTGAGCCTGATTTTGCTGCACCATGCCAATCACATCAATGCCGGTAGTATTGTTTTCCAGTTGATAGTCACTGATGACCATGTCCCACGTCATGCCGTTTTGCAGCGACTGCTCGACTTGGGCCAGTGATGTCGCCAAAGTCACCTGACATCCCCAGGCCATGAGTATGCTGGCCGTACTGTTTAATACCATTTCGTCGTCATCGACAACCAGCAGCTTTTTGCCAGCCAAGACGGAATTATCGGCTACCGTTTCATTTTCCGGCTCAACGGCATGAACCACGGACGCCGCGATGGCACCGGAAGCTATCGGAACCTCCACTGCAAAAACCGATCCTTTACCGGTAGCAGAACGCAAGTCGATCCGGTGCCCGAGTAATTTGACTAAGCGATCCACAATTGCCAATCCCAATCCTAATCCTTTACTGGAATCGAGTTGCGGCTGGTTCAATTGGAAGAATTCGCGGTAGATATTCGCCTGATCGCTCTTGGAAATACCGATACCATTGTCTCGCACCTCTATGCGCAACCTGTTCTCTCGTCGGCGGCAGACGATCATCACACGACCATTTTGCGGGGTGTAACGCAATGCATTGCTGACCAAGTTTGTCAGAATACGCTCCAGCAACATGGGATCGCTGAAGACATGTACAGCACAAGGACGAATTATCAGCCGGATATTCCGTAAATTGGACAGTATATGGTAATCCGCCGCCACATGTTTCAGCATCGCGCCCACATCGCAAACCTGCATATGCGGAACGATAGCTCCGGCATCCAGCTTGGAAATGTCGAGCAAGGCGTTGAGCAGCGTGGAAAGCGATTCAACCGAACGTTCCACCTGCCCGATCAGATGCTGCTGTTCGCTGCCGATTGCCTTACGCTGCAGCTCCGCAATGTAAAGCCCAAGAGCATGTAAGGGTTGGCGCAAGTCGTGGCTGGCTACTGCAAGGAAGTGGCTCTTGTCATGACTGGCACGCTCGGCCTCCTCTTTTTTCTCGCGCAACGCCTGTGTAGCTTCCTCGATGCGATCTTCCAGAATCGTACGTTCTTCCTGAAGTTGGGCCGCCATGTTATTGAATCCGTTTGCAAGATCGCTTAATTCCTGCGTCCCGCTGTCCGAGACATGAACGCGCGTATCGAGATTGCCTCGGGCAATTTGCTGCACGGCATCGCTAAGGCGGCGGATCGGATAAGTGATGTTGCGACTGGCCAAGAATATCGCGTAAAGAGGAAACGCCAGAATCAGCACCGTCACGCTGATGGTAAACCAGAGCATCTCCGATTTGCGCTCCTCGGTGTTCGCCCTGCTCATTTCAACGATGACCGCACCGATCTGCTGTGACTTGGGGGCATCAATCAAGTCGTCCAGCCCTACTTGCGTTGGGACGATAGGTTGGTAGAGCCATACACTTTTAGCATCGACGCCGATGGGATTCAACAAGTCCACTTGGGCTCGGTATTCGCTCCCATTGATTCTTAATTTTCCATTTTGTCCAGTAGAATCATATGCGTAATGCAAAATTCTGGAGTTTGAGTCAACAATGGCAATACTGTGCACATCGGTCTGCATCAACGTATAGTCGGCGATGCCCTGCAAGAAAGCTTGGTTGTTCGAGAACACACCATACTCGGCGCTACCGGCCAGTTGACGCGCCAAGAGTTTGCCGTGCTCTTGCAGGTCGCTGTCCAGATCGGCAAAGCGATCCTGCAAGAAATAGCCCTCCATGCTAATCACTACCACCAGCAATGGGATAAGCGTCAGCGCCGTGATCTGGCCGCGGATGCCGAAGCGTCTCATCGCCCGTCCTCCCCCACACGCATGCGCTTGCGAATCTCGTCTTCGGAAGGCAAGCGGATTTCAAGCGACCTGGCAACCTGGTTGTTCAGTGCGACGGTAAAATTTTCCGGGTAGCCAGGAGCTGCAAGCCCCTTCTTTTTATCGAACGCAACGATCTGTCTGGCAGTCTGTTCGGCTATCTGTTCCGGAAGTGTGAATATTGCGGCCAGCGCACCGGCATTGACATACCCCTGGGACAATCCGATCAGCGGCACCTCGTGGCGATAGCTGGTCAGCAGAATGTTGCGGATGCTGGCTGCGTTGTAGATGCGGCTGTCCGGTATTGCGAGCAACACATCGCTGCCGGAAAGCACCTTCTCCAAGCTGGCAAACAGCCTGTCGGCTGATTGCACCGACTGCGCGACGACTGAGCCACCGCGATTGGCCACGCTGTTGAGCAGCGGGGAGACCTCGAGACGGGTCTCGGACGAATACAACAGACCAACCCTCTCCACATCCGGCAACACGGCATAGAGGAAGGCAACCTGCCGCTCCCAAGGTTGATCCAGATAGATAGCCGAAGTGCCATAGGCTGCTTTTTGCCCCAGAAACAGGCTGTCATATCCGGCTTTGGGTACCATCACGGCCAGAACCGGTGGACGGGGGACGGCGGCAATGGCGGCTTCTGCCGCTTTCATGCCAACGGCGACCACCAAATCAGCAGATACTGCAGAGCCATTTCCCTCTCGCGCCGGATCATGCACGACAAGCTTGATCGAAGCAGGCAAACGCTGACGCAGAGTCTCGAAGAAGGTCTGATAGGGAGCGCTACTGTCGCTCAACAACAGAGTCACCGCCAGCCCTTCGGCCCGGGACGATGGCGACAGCAGAACAAGCAGGCACAGCAGCAATATCGCTGTTCCCCTGTTCTTCCACACCTTTTTAGTCCCGTTCAGCATCACCTACCAGTCAAACGTAAAAGTAACGTAGCTGCGCCGATTGAACACGTTGTTGGCAATATATTCTGTGTAGCCTTGATTAAACAGGTTTTGTACTACGAGAGAGACCTCTCCGCTCATCCCCCCGACATCGCGAAACTCCTTGGCCAGCCGCACGTCGACGCGTCGTTGTATCGGCTGATAGTCCACCGAGCCTCGATCGTAGGGTTGCAGTGAATCTTGATAATAATAAGATGCACTAAAGGAAATTTTCTTGGAGAAACGTTGAGAGTAAAGCAGGCTTGCGCTGTTTCGCGGAATGCTCGCTCCCAGAACATCGCTGATCCAAGGGCTAGCGGGTGTGGCGGTTGATTTTCCGGCCACAACAAGGGCAGATAGATTACTGTTTGCCAATTCATGTGCAAAATTGACCGTCAAATCGCTGTTATTGCTGAAAGACTTTTTGAGGGTGGCTTCTACTCCTTGATATGCAGCGGACATCTCATTTTCAAAGGTCAATTTAAGTCCGTTCAAGTGTATTCCGCTGCTAACCTGGTCACTGAAAAAACGGACATCCAGTAATGCATCCCAATTAGGGAATTGACCGAGATAACCGATCTCTCGTGACAATAATTTTTCTGGTTTCAAACCAGGAGAAGTGATCGTTTGATCCGGCATAGCCAATGATCCCGACGCAAATAGCGGGCGATATATTGCTGTTGCCCCTGTATATAAGGCCCTGAACTGGAGAAAACGATTTACCGGATATCTTTCTTCAAGCATCGCAGGTGTTCGATACGCAACGGAAACCCCCATGCGCAAGGTATGCAACGGAATAACATTGGCATTTAGCGCAACGCGCGGGGATAGATTCTGATGCCCCATGCCGTCGCGCTCAAACATGGCGCCAGTATTGAGCAAGAGTTGGGGCGTAATGCGCCACTCGTCATGCGCAAATACGCGATACTCATTGCTATTGAATGAGCCGGAAAATCCAGTAACGGGGAATTGAGAGAATGCGGTTTGACCATTGAACCTGTCTGTCCGATAGGCAGCCCCATAAACAATACGGTTAGATGCTGAAAATGACAGCGTATGTTGCACTTCGATCTCATCCCGGCCCGTGTGTGCCGATTGCAAAATAAGCCCTGGTAAGGGGACGTTCAGTACGAAGTAGGGCGAAGTTTCATGCTGGTTTTGCTGGATATGGTAATAACGGAAGCTGAGTTCTGAAGCATTATCCAGCTGGCGTTTCCATCCCAGTTGCAGAAAGCCTGAGTTGCAAACTAGATCATGATAAGGATTGGCGTTTGCAGAGGGGTTTTTGTCGATGAAACCTACACCCTGTACATCACGGTTAAGGCCTAACTGGACATCAAATTGATCCACACCGTTAGGATGATAGCCTGCAGTGAAATTCAATAAGCGAGCTTGATTGCTGTCATTGTCGTTATTTAACAGGGTGTTGACCTGGGGCTGCGTAATGGATTTGCCAGGGGGCGGTGCGGTGAGCATGTCATAACCGTTATCGGCGCTATAAGCCAAGGTCATGCGGTAATCGAACGTATCACCACGCTTTCCGAAACGAGCCGAAACATCGTTAATGCCTTTCTCGCCGCGGGTATATGAGACTCGCTTACCATCCAAATATCCCGCATCCCGTGTAATGATACTGATCACCCCTTGAGTCGAATTCGCGCCATGCGAGGCTGCTGCGGGACCGCGTATTACTTCGATACGCTCAATATCATCAACTGTGATCGGCAAACTCGCCCAATTCACCGAACTAATCGGGGGCAGATAAACACTACGGCCATCGATCATTACTTGCATGCGTCGCGCGTATTGGTCGGTTGATCCGTGATAGGCGACAAAAGGCTGACTGCCTTTGTAATAACTGACATACATCCCGGGAACGAGCTTGAACAGATCGGAAATACTCCTGAAGCCAGAAGCTACGATCATTTCGCGGTCGATCACCGTCATCGCATTTGGAGCTTCGGATTGCGGCTGTTTCAGCCGTGAGGCAGTGAGTACAACCGGAAATTCCTGGAAATAATTCTGCTCGCTGGACTCCTCGGTGGCCAAAGCGACCTGAGCTAGGAGTGCGGCAAATATGGCCGCCGAAAGCTGCCGATACTGGAATGGAACCATCATCGCACCCAAAGTTTATTGGAGAAAACACTCAACATGCCTATATTATTTCTTAATTCTTTTGGGCATGTCTGCGCGATTATACGGTGGAATAACGAAAAAAGGGCCAGTGACCTTCCCCCGGCTTTTCGTCTTTCAGGAAGTGGTTCCATGCTATCAGTTTTCCCTGTTGCTGAGCATTGAGCCAGTCGCTCAAGAACTGCACTGGTGACCTGTAGCCCAACGTCGAATGCAGGCTCTTCCGGTTGTAAAACACCCATCTTTGAGTGTGGGGAACGCTGATCCTCGACTTCTCAATTATTTCGCCAGCGTGATGAACGACAGCTTGCCCACGCCTACGTGCTGCGCCAACGCCATCAGTTCGGCGATGCGGCCATAAGGCACCTTGTCGTCCGCCTCGATCTGCAGCTGGAACTTCGGGTCGGCGGCGCGTTGGCGCAACAGATCGGCCAATCCCTTGTCGCTGACGTGCATGTTCTCGAGTTCGAGATTGCCCTGCGCATCCACCACCAGGCTGACCTGCTGCGGTTTGTCGTTGCTCTGCACCGCATCCGTCTTGGGCAGACTGATCTTGAGCGACTGCGGCGCGAGCAAGGGCGCGGTGATGATGAACACCACCAGCAGCACCAGCATCACGTCCACCAGCGGCGTGACGTTGATCTCGCTCATCATGTCGTCGGAGTTGTTATTGAATGCCATGTTCTACCTCATTCATTGCAGCCTAAGTTGTAAGCCTATAGTAGGTCGGACTTCAGTCCGACAACCAAAATTGTCGGGTTAAAACCCGACCTACCCCTTGAAGTTATGCTTCAGCGCGAGGCGCAGAAAGTCGTGCGCAAAGTTGTCCAGCTCCGCGACGCGCAGGCGCAGGTTGCGCAGGAAGTAGTTATAGGCCATCACCGCCGGCAGCGCGGTCGCGATTCCTATCGCGGTGGCGACCAGCGCCTCGCCGATGGGCCCGGCGACCACGTCGAGCGAGGCGGCGCCGGTCTGACCGATATTCTGCAGCGCATGCATGATGCCCCACACCGTGCCGAACAGTCCGACGAAGGGCGAGGTCGAGCCGATGGTAGCGAGTTCGGCGAGGCCGCGTTCGTGGCTGCGCTGGATGTTCTGCGCCTGCTGGCGCAACTGGCGCTCCAGCACTTCCTGCGGCGCGCCGGTGTGCATCAGATCCTGGCGCTCCGCGCCCAGCGCCTTGAGCTCAGCGAACCCGGATTGCGCCAGCCGCGCCACATCGCCCTCGCCGCGCGCGGCGACATCCGCCGCGGACGACCAGTCGCGCGCGGCCCAGAATTCCGCGAGGAAGGCGCGATTGCGCTGACGATCCTGCAACTGTCGCCGCAGCTTCATCAGCGCGATGGACCAGGTCGCCACGGACAGCAGCACCAGCAAAACCAGCGTGGCGAAGACAATAGAAGAGTCAACGGAAAATAGTTCGTTCATACTTTATTCCCTACCATAAAATCGGATCGGCACTTGGTACCAGTGCGTAACGACATTCCCGCCACGACGAGCCGGAATAAATTTCCAACGTTGCTGGACTGTCGCTCTCGCCACGTTATCCAACAACTCATGACCGCTGCTGTGAAGAATCTTGACCTGCCCTGGATTGCCGTCAGACAGCACCTCCACATGTAGTACAACTCTGCCTTCCGCTCCCATTTTCTTTGCCCATTCAGGGTAAGGCGGGGGCGGTGCATTCAGATATTTGGCATGCTGTTCTGGCTGCGACAACACTGAAGAGGCTGCCACTGGCTCGGGAAAGATTGGGCTAGCATCTTCCGCCGCAACAACTATAGAGTAATCACAGAAAAATCCACATATCAGGAAAAAGAAATAGCGAATCACTCTTCCTCTCCTTCTATGCGGAAATTCACAGGTATTTCTTTTTGCGTCGCAACAGGTTTCCCTGCTCGACGAGCCGGATTGAAGAGCCATTTTTTCACCCCTTTAATTGCCGCCCTGTCCAAAATGGCATATCCGCTACTGCGTGACACACTTACTTCACCACATGTGCCGTCAGCAAGGATCTCTACCAACAAGATAACCTTACCCTCCATTTCCCTATTTAACGCAGCCTTGGGATAAGGTGGTTTTGGATTACTCAAATAACTGGCCGTGATATCTGAAGCGGTGTCAGTCACCGGCGCGGCGGCTACGACGGGAGGTGCAGCCTGCACCGGAGTCGCGGCGACGGGCGGCGCAGCTACCGGCTGCGGGGCAGCTTTGGCCTCTTCCTGCACCGGCGGTTTCGGGGCCGGCTTCTCGACACGCTCAACTCGCGGCTGCGGTTTCGGCGGCTCGGGTTGAGCCTGCGGTTGTGCGACAGCCGCCTGCTGGACCACAACCGACACCGACATCTCGCTGACCGGGACAGCCGGGGGCTCCGGCTGCATCATCCACGCCAGCACCAGACCGGCGTGCACCGCCACGACCAGCGCGACGACACCAATCCGCTCGCCCCAGGGGGCGGCAGGCAACGTAGTCTGGGGTATGGTGGATGCGATCATCGGAAACGTTCGAAAATTTCTGGTCGGTATTCTATGCCGGTTGGCCGTAACGTTCAGCGCTGCTGACGTTCAATCCAGCGTTCCACATCCGCCTGCTCGATCTTGCCGCTGGCGGCCCGCACACCCTCTTTCGCCGCGTGAAAATAAGTCCGCGGCAATTCGCCGTACCACTCCGGATCGACCTCGAAGCGCAAGCGGTCGGCATGGCTGTCTGCGAACACCCAGACCTCGGCCCGGTCCAGCGCATGTTTTTTCAGCACCGCGGCGATCTCCAAGTCATCCGCCGGCGTATCGGTGGAGACCAGCACCAGATCGAGGCCGGGATATTTTTTCAGCAGCTTGCCGAACATCGCCAGTTCCGCCCCACAATAGGTGCAGTTCACCGACCAGAACGCGACGATGAACGGCTTGCCCGCGCGCGCCGAGACGATCTGCTGCTGGCTGCCGCGTCCGAATTGCTTCAGCTCCTGCGCGGCCAGCACGGCGGACTGCAGCGAGAGCAGCATCGCGACTGCGGCGAGCCCCAGCCAGCGCTTCATTGATGCGCCTCGATCACTCGATGCCCTTCGTTCTTGGTGTTCCACGACAGGTAGACGCGTCCCTTGCGCTCGATCAGCAACGGGCTGTCGGAGGCGTCTGCGGTGGAAGCCAGACTGACCGGCACGGACCAGTTCTTGTTCTTGCCGCCGTCGCCGGAACTCATCGCGACGATGCGGGTGTGCTCGCCGTCGAACTCCTTCCACGCCAGATGGACGCGCTCGCCCAGGCTGAGCACGGCGGGATGCGCGGCCTGCACCGCGGGCTTGCCGAAGTTCAACGGTGTCGAGAAAGTCTTGCCCCGGTCCGTCGAATACGCATAGAACAGGCCGCGCTTTTCCGGCGCATTGCTGAACCATGCCGCGTGATACGCGCCGTCCTTCGCGATGGAGATGGACGGCCCGTGATGCGGACAGGCCGCAACGTTCCAGTTCTCTTGCCCCAATCTAGCCATCGTCGCCTTGCCGTCCAGTTTGACGATGGCATGGTCGCGGATGTTGCCGTCGTAGACATGACGCCACGCGACCACCGGCACGCCGTCGGTATCCAGCGCCATCGCGGTGCGGCAGCATTCGCAGGTGTGGTCCGCGACCTTCACGTTGCGGCGGAAACGCTTGCCGCCGTCGTCCGACACCGCGTAGTACAGCGCCGCGCCGGCGTATTCCTTGCCGGCTTTTCGCGCCTCGTTCAGGTCGCGCTTGTCCAGCCAGGCGATGTAGACCTGCCCCTTCGCATTCACCGTCATCGCGTCGAAGCGGTGGCTGATAATCTCGCGGTTGTCGTTCACGGTGACGGGAACACTGAAGCTGCGCCCGCCGTCGGACGAGCGACTGAAGCGGATGTCGCCGGTCATCGGCTTATCCAGGCTGCGCGTCCAGGAGACGTAGAGCACGCCTCCTTTTGCGACCAGCTTGGGACGATTCTCACCATCCGCCGCGATCGCCTCGGGCTCGGCATTCACCCGCACCGGCTCGCCGTAGTTCGCGCCCGCATTGTCGGAGCGGCTGACCCACAGGTGGCCATCCCTGACCTGCGCGCGCCACAATCGGCCGTCCTCGTCGAACGCCGCGGCGACGGCCATCGCCGGCTTGGCCAGCATGGCCTGCCACATCTGGGTCATGTCGTGAGCAGGCGGGGAATCCGCCTGCGCCGGGCCGATACAGGCCGCAAAGAGTAATAACAGGAGTGTCTTTTTCATCGCTCGGACTCTATCACACGCCGCTTCACTTCCATGCATTCTGGATGCCGAGGTAGAACGTGCGCGGCATGCCCGGAGCATAGCCGGTCGTGCCGTTCGTGCTCTCGGCGAAACGCCGGTCGGTCAGGTTGTTGACCTTGGCGAACAGTTCCAGTTCACCGTCGATGCGATAGCTGGCCGACAGGTTCAGCAAGTCATGTCCGCTGTACTTCGTCGTGTTGGCATCGTCCATCCAGTAGCTGCCGAGCGAGACAACCTCGGCCGCGACATTGCCGCCATGCAGGAAACCGGGCGTATAGCTCAGCCGCGTGTTGGCGATCACGCGCGGCGCCAGCGCCATCTCCTTGCCGGTGAAGTCCGCGTTGCTGGTCACCCAGCTGTCATAGCTGTGCTTCGCATAGCTGAATGCCACGTCGAGCTTCAGCGCATCCGCTATGGGCGCGGACACGCCCAGCTCCAGCCCCTGGTGCAACGTCTGCCCGCCGTTGGTCGACACCGGTGCATTGGTGATCGGGTTCTTCTGGGTCAGGATGTCGTCGCGTTTGACCATGCGATAGAGCGAAACCTCGTACGAGATACCGGCGGCGAACTTGCCGCGTAAACCGACTTCGTAGCTGTCCACCTTGATCGGCTTCAGTGCGAGGTTGCCCGCGGCGATCTGCTGCGCCTGCAATGCGGTCGTGGTCGCCGCCGGACGGAACAGCTGGCCTTCGGATGGCGCACGGAAGCTGTGGTTGTAGGTCGCAAAACCGTTCAGCCTGTCGCTGAACGCATAGGTAGCACCCAGCTTGGGGCTGAGGTGGGTGTAATTCGTCCTGGTGCTGGCGCTCTGCCCGTACCACTTCGTGCCCGTCCCGGTGCCCTGTATCGCTGCCGCCGGCAGGTTGTTGCGGAAGTCGTAACTCATGTCGTCGTAGCGCAGACCTCCGGTCAGGCGCAACGCGTCGGTCGGCGACATCTCGCCGTGCACATAGGGCGACACGCCCTGATAGCTCACCTTGTAGTCGTAGATGCGGTTCCCGAGCGCGTAAGAGGTATAGACCTGGCCGACCTTGGTCACCGTGATGCTGTCCTCGCCGCGCCCGCCCGGGCTGTGGTCGAAGTCCATGCCGACGATGACGCGCGAACGCCAGGGTTCGAAGTCCATGCGATATTTCCCCAGCACGCCGAAAGACTTGTTGCTGGTGTTGTATAGGGTCGGATCGTAGCCCAGCGACCAGTTCGCCAGCAGGTCCATGCCGTCGTCGCGCATATACGGCGTGACGCTCAGCAGCGTGTTTGCCGTTTCCTTCTCGTAGGCGGCAGACAACCGGAACGCATTCACCTTGCGTAGCGAGATCGGCGTGTAGTTGATCGTCGGGTTGTTCTGGTAATCGGCCAGCAGGATCGCCGAGCTGCCGGCGGTCTGCTGGTCGATATTGGAGAACGTAGCCAGCACCTTCAGCATCGCATCGTCGCCCAGCGCACGGTCCCAGCGCACCGTGCCGCTGTTGCGCGTGTAACCTGTCGCATCGCGCCAGCCGTTCGTCTTGGTCAGATTCAGGTCGGCGCGCACGCCGTTGTCGCCGAACGCGTTGCCGCCGGAAACCAGCAGGCGTTTCCAGCCGAAGCTGCCCAGCTCGCCGCTCGCCTCGACTTCCGCGGCATTCGGCGGACGTCGCGACAGCACGTTCACCACGCCGCCGATCGCATCCGAACCGTACAGCGCCGAGCCCGGCCCCTTGGTCACCTCGACGCCTCCGGACTGCGGCATGTTCACTTCGTACAGCGCATTGTGGTTGAAGAAGCCGGTGGATCGCACCGGGATACCGTCTTCGAGATAGGCATACACCGGTGCGGTGGTCAGCGGCTGACGGATCGCGGTCTGGTGGCCCTCGCCGCCGGTGACGTTGACCCACACGCCCGGCACGCGCCCCATGATCTGCGACGGGTGCGCGGCCTTGGCCGCGCGCATCTGCTCACCGGAGACCTTGCCCACCGTCGCCGCGACCTCGGACTTTTTCTGCGCCTCGCGCGTGCCGGTGACGACCACATCGTCCATCATCGTCGCGTCTTCGGCCGCATACACCGCCTGACCGAGCGCGATGCTCAACAGACTCAACGCAAAACCAGCGAACTTGCCCTGGCATGTCTTCATGCTTCTCTCCCGGATGTTTTTGTATAGGCGCGATGGTATGAGAGCCGTTCAATATTGGGAATGCGGCATATTGTCGCACCCGATTACCCCATGCCCATCTACATACAATTACTTACCAATTGATGGATTGTTGGAAAGTTGTCAGACGTTATACTGGCGGCAATAACCGACGATATTCCATATGCGACTTCGCCTTGAACATCCCGTATGTTGCATGCTGCTCTGCCTCTGGAGCGGCATCGCGGCTTCTGCAGAAACCTCCGATCCGTTCGGCACCGAGGCGGCATTGCCGCTCAAGCCCGCGCTGCGTCTGGGCGGCGCGGTGGGCGATCCCTGCGCGGAAGCGATGCCGCAAGGCGCACTCAATCTGCTCGACGTAGTCAATCTCGCGCTATGCAACAACCCGCAAACGCGCGAGGTATGGGCGAGTTCGCGCGTGCAGGCGGCGCAAGTCGGGGTGAGCCGGGGCAGCTATCTGCCCGGCCTGAGCCTGAGCGCCTCCGGCAACCGCAATTCGCCGGGCACCAGCCAGCGCAGTCTCGGACTGACGCTATCCTATCTGCTGTACGACTTCGGCTCCCGCGCCGCGAACGAAGAGAACGCACGCCAGCTACTCGCGGCGGCGAGCGCCACGCAGGACAGCACGGTGCAGGCCGTGTTCCTCGCGGCGGTGCAGGCCTATTACCAGACGCAGGCGACGCAAGCCGCGCTGGATGCCGCGCACGAAGCCGAGCGCGCGGCCAAACAGAGTTTCGCCGCCGCCGAAGCGCGCTATCTCGCCGGCAGCGCCACACCCGCCGACAAGCTGCAGGCGCAGACCTCGTATTCGCAGGCCACGCTGAACCGCATCGCGGCCGACGGCAACCTGAAGAAGACTGCAGGCTCGCTGGCGAACATCATCGGGCTGGATGCGAACCGCAATGTGGCACTGGCCGCGGCGAACGGCGAAGTCCTTCCCGCCGCTTTCGAGCAGGACGTGAACTCGCTGATCGAAGAAGCCAAGCGGCAACGCCCCGACCTGATCGCCGCCGAGGCACAGGTGAAAGCCGCCGAAGCGAATGCGGATGCGGCGCGCGCCGCCGGCAAACCCTCGATCTCGCTGTCCGCCTCGACCAATCAGCTCAACAGCGCGGGGGCCACTTCGCGTGGTTCATCGCTAGGCGTTAGCCTGAGCGTACCGCTGTTCGCAGGCTATGCGCCGACCTACCGGGTGCGCGCAGCCGAGGCACAGGTGGAAGCGCAGCAGGCGCGCACGGAACGCGTGCGCCTGCAAGTCGCGCTGGACGTGTGGAACGCATACCAGAACCTCGTCACCGCGACGCAATCGCTGCGCACCAGCGCCGATCTGCTGAGCAGCGCGACGCAATCCGAACGCGTCGCGCTCGGCCGCTACCGGGCCGGCGTGGGCAACATGCTAGATGTGCTGAACGCACAAAGCGTGCTGGCCAGCGCGCGCCAGCAACGCATCCAGTCGACGCTGGACTGGAACATTGGCCGCGCCACACTCGCTCAATCCATGGGCAGTCTGGGCGGCAGTCTGTTGCAAACCCTCTCCCCTGCCCTCTCCCACGAGGGGATAGGGAGACAAGGTCTCGCTCCGCGAGATTCAATATCCAGCCAGTCGCCCGCCGCACCAGAGAAAGCACTTCCATGAAGAAATTACTGCGATCCCCTATTGCCTTGTTGCTGCTCGCCGCCGCCATGAGCGGCGCAGGCGTCGTCGCCTATCGCCAGTTCGCCGCCCCAGCACCGGAGCAGCGTTACCGCCTCGAATCCGTGACGCAGGGCGACCTCAGCCAGACCGTTTCGGCCAACGGCACGATCAACCCGGTGTCGCTGATCAGCGTCGGCACGCAGGTGTCCGGCACGGTGAAAAAACTCTACGTCGATTTCAACAGCAAGGTCGAAAAAGGTCAGATGCTGCTGGAGCTGGACGATGCGCTGCTCGCGGCGCAGCAGAAACAGAGCCACGCCAGCGTGCTGAGTGCCGCCGCGTCGCTGGAGCTTGCCGGCGCCAACGAGGCGAGGATGCGCAACCTGTATGCACAGGAATACGTGTCGCGCCAAGAATTCGAAACTGCGATGCAGGCGAAGAAGGCCGCCGAGGCGCAGTTGCAACTGGCGCGTGCGGCGGTCGAGAAGGATCGCGCCAACCTGAACTACTCGGTGATCCGTTCGCCGGTGTCCGGCGTCGTGGTGGACCGCGCGGTGGATGTCGGCCAGACCGTCGCCGCCAGCCTGCAGACGCCCACGCTGTTCAAGATCGCGCAGGACCTGGCGAAGATGCAGATCGACGCGAACTTCGCCGAGGCCGACATCGGCAACATCCGCGTCGGACAGACGGCGCGCTTCACCGTGGATGCGTTCCCCAGCCGCAGCTTTCAGGGGACGGTGCGCCAGATCAGGCTGAACCCGACCATCCAACAGAACGTCGTCACCTACAACGTGGTGGTCGATGTGGATAATCCCGAACAGATCCTGATGCCCGGCATGACCGCTTACGTCAGCATCGCGGTGGCCGAACGCAAGGATGCGCTGCTGGTTCCCAATGCCGCGTTGCGCTTCAAACCCTCCAACGGCGATCAACCAAAGAAGGATGCCGCGAGCAATGGAGCAAAGCCGAAGGACGAAAAGTCCGGAAAACCGCGCGATACCTTCTCCGGCAAGGTCTATGTGCTAAAGGACGGAGAGCCGGTTGCGGTCGGCGTGTCGCTCGGCATCACCGACAACCGCAGCACCGAGATCGTCGGCGGCGAACTCAAGGCCGGCGACCAGATCGTAGTCGGCGATGCGCAAGCCGCGAACGGTGCTTCGAGCAGCGCAGCACCGCGCATGAGAATGTTCTGATGGGCGACAGCGTCATCCGCATCAAGGGGCTGCACAAGTCCTACGAGACTTCCGCGGGACTATTCCCGGTGCTGAAGGACGTCGGTCTGCAGGTCGCCGCAGGCGAATTCGTCGCGATCATGGGACCGTCCGGTTCCGGCAAATCCACCTTCATGAACATCCTCGGCTGCCTCGACGAGCCCACATCCGGGCGTTACGAACTGAACGGTCGCGATGTCGCAAATCTCGATCGCGACGAACTTGCCGCCTTGCGCAACCGCACCATAGGCTTCGTGTTCCAAGGCTTCAACCTGCTGCCGCGCATGTCGCTGCAGGACAACGTCGCCCTGCCGCTGATCTATTGCGGCGTAGAACGCGACGAGCGCCACCAGCGCGCGCGCGACCTGCTCGCCAAGGTCGGGCTGGAACGCTATTTCGAGTCCATGCCCAACAAGATTTCCGGCGGCCAGCAGCAGCGCGTCGCCATTGCCCGCGCACTGGTCAACCAGCCACGCCTGATCCTCGCCGACGAACCCACCGGCAACCTCGACAGCCACACCGGCGAAGAGATCATGGCGCTGTTCGACTCGCTCAACCGCGAAGGCATCACCATCGTGCTGGTCACCCACGAGGCTGATATCGCGCAGCATGCTCATCGCCAGGTGCACTTCCTCGACGGCCGCATCGTCAACGACCATGCCGTTCAGCGGGAGCACAGCGCATGACGCTCGCGATGCTCGGCGAAGCCTGGCGCGCGATGGGTGCGAACCGGCTGCGCACCTTCCTGACGATGCTCGGCATGGTGATCGGCGTAGGTGCTGTGGTGCTGATGATGTCTATCGGACAGGGTGCGCAATACGCCATCAAGCAAAGCATTTCCGCGATGGGCAGCAACCTGTTCATCCTGCTGTCCGGCAGCACGCAGGCCGGCGGCGTGCGCTCCGGCAGCGGTGGCGGGTACACGCTGAACGTCGGGGACGCCGAGGCCATCGCCGAACTGCAAGGGGTGCAAGCCGTCGCCCCCATCCATTCCGGCAGCGCGCAGATCGTATACGGACCGAACAACTGGAACACCGCCGTGATCGGCACCATGCCGGGCTACCTCGATGCGCGCTCGTGGCCAGTGGTCGCCGGTTCCACCTTCACCGATTCCGACGTGCGCTCCGCGACCCGCGTCGCGCTGATCGGCCAGACCGCCGCGCAAAACCTGTTCGGCGACGAGAATCCGCTGGGCAAGACCATACGCGTGCGCCAGAGCCCGTTCGTGATCGTCGGCCTGCTGGGCGTGAAGGGACAGGGCATGGACGGGCGCGACCAAGACGACACCATCATCATCCCGCTGACCACCGCGCAGCGCCAGGTGTTCGGCAGCCAGTTCCCCGGTTCGGTGCGCATGGTCATGGTGCAGACCGCGACGCAGGAGATCATGCCCGCGGTAGAAAAATCGATGACCGAACTGCTGCGCCAGCGCCACCGCATCCGCGAAGGCATGGATAGCGACTTCTTCCTGCGCAACCTCACCGCCGCCGCCGATTCCGCCGCAGAGAGCACGCGCATCATGTCGCTGCTGCTCGGCGCAATCGCCTCGGTGTCGCTGCTGGTCGGCGGCATCGGCATCATGAACATCATGCTGGTGTCGGTCACCGAACGCACGCGAGAGATCGGCATCCGCATGGCCATCGGCGCGCGCGAACGCGACATCCTGCTGCAATTCCTGCTGGAGGCGATCATCATCTCGGTGGTGGGTTGTTTTATCGGCCTGCTGCTGGGCATAGCCGGAGCGCTGCTGGTGGAGGCAACGACCGGCACACTGGTGATCATCTCGTTCAGTTCGGTGGGGGTCGCCTTCGGCGTCGCGGCGGCGGTGGGAATATTCTTCGGCTTCTATCCGGCGAAAAAAGCCGCACAACTCGATCCGATCGAGGCATTGCGCTACCAGTAACAACAGGCCCGGATGACATCCACGCAAAGAAAAAGGGTTAGACTTTCGTCTAACCCTTTTTTGTCTGGTGGGCGATACTGGGTTCGAACCAGTGACCCCTGCCGTGTGAATCGTAACCGAATGCTTTTTATTAGAACAACTTAGCCGTAGATATATTTAAATACAATAGCTTATCTTATTTCACGTTAGCTCATCTTAGCACTTCTTAGCATGCTCAGTGGAGCAAATTTGGAGCAATTCAAGACTCACGCTCAGCGAGCAACTGCTGCTTGTCCGCCTTGGGCATATTCCAATCCCCCGCAATGACGCGAGCGCTCTTTTGAAAAAAATCTTGCCAAAGCTTTTCTTCTTCAAGGGCAATCACGGAGTCAATGGAATCTGGAGTTAATTTATGGGGGGCAGTGCTGTTTTGAAGTTTCTTCAATCTTCGAAAGGCAGCTGACGCAGCCTCTAACCTAATTACATTCTGGAGAATTGATACAACTTGAACAGGTGTCAGCCAGTCATTTGCCCAGGCGTTCGCGATGGCTCGCTTGAAATCAAGTGGCTGCATAGGGGCATTGCCATTTACAAATCGACGAATGACTCTCTTGCTCTTTTCGAGTAACCGATCTTTGTCTTCCTTATCAAGCTTGGCTTCAGTATTGGCTTCGCCTTTCCCAAATAGAGCGGCCGAGAAGTCGAACATCGATATACCAGGGTTCTTGCATTTTGAGCAAGGATAGCTATTCAACTCAGGCGGGTTGGCCTCTTCTTCAACATCATTGTGGGATGTGCAGGGAAAGCATGGACTGTCACTTTCATTTAGGCTTTCCTTCGTAGGCAGCCTCGCAGCCCAGAATAGGCAGTCTGTTACTCCGTTGGACTGGCACGCCATTGTCCGAATGTATTGGAGAGTAGAAGTGGTGCAATCGGCCGGAAGGTTATCGCGGAGCCTTGTGAGCTCGCGTGATTGCCAGTCATTTAGAACTTGGAATGCTTCCCTTCGGTATTCCATGCCTACCTCGTTAATTGTCCGCCCCCTCATTTTAATTCCGGCTGAAGAATGCGCAACATAGATTTTCACAGCGGAGCAAAGTTATGGAGCGCGACTATTCACTTGCTGAGAGGTTGTCGAAGCTGGGCGATGATGTTTTTGTTGGTGTGATTGAGGTGGCAGCCTTGACCGGCTTCGCACCGATCACTATCCAGCAAAGGAGGATAAAGGGGTTTCCAGCACCATTGCCAGGTACCCGGAAACTTCGTTGGCGGCTTGGTCAGATTCGTGCCTGGGGCAAGTAATGAGCCGAACGAGTCGCATTCCTCACCCGCCAGGCACACGGTATGTGCCTATCTACGCGTGGGCATGTACGCGTTTCGGGCTAGCTGGCGCGGCTATCATCGGCCTGCTCGAATTTCTTGACCGAGCGGAGGAATTACCTGAGCAACCACTGGCCAGCCGAGCCAGGATCATCGCTGACCTGCAAGGCTTGGTCGGACGAAACGCGGTTGATGCTGCGCTTGATTCGTTGGTGAAGAGCAAGGCTGTCTCCAGACACATCGAGATCCAGCCCGGAAAAAACAACATTATGCGGTTGGTGCGGTACGGACTAGATTTGCCTGGGTTGGAGCAGTTACTGGGAACTCCCGAAATCGGGAATTCCCGAAGCTCCCGGAATCGGGAGTCCCCGAAGCTCCCGGAATCGGGCCCTAAATCGGGAGTCCCCTCTTATATAGGATTAGAAATAGAAGAAGCAGCACCACGCGCGCATGCGCGTGGCACTGGCTCTGCTGCTGCCGATCAGACTGCCGCCAAGCGAGACCACCCCCTCCGGATCGCAGGGATGGAATGCTGGTATCCGACCGAAGACCCTGAGGCGCGTGCCATCGTTGCGACCCACAATCAAGAGTCGATCCAATCAGCAGTTGCAGCCATCAAGCTGCGCCCCAACAGCGCAGGCAAAAAAACCTCGCCTGTACCGGCACTGGTAAAAGCAGAGCTTGATCATATGAGCCAAGTTGCTATCGCTCAGCAGGAGGCGCAATACCTCGCTGAGGTGACATCCAAGGTCAAACTTAATCCTGCCGCGCAAGCTGTTGGCGAACAAATACTGGACAAGGCGCGCAAAAAACTTTCAGCCAAACACTTACAAGTGGGCACCTGACGTGTTTGCGTTCAATACAGGTGAGGTGCCTTCAGCCGCGCGAGCGCGGCTTGTTGTTGAAGGCCGGTTGGCATTCCCACAGGTTTTCTTCTCTCAACCTGCTTCCCGGCATCACCTTTGCGCTTCGCCAGGTGCAGGCCGGAAAAAGCGCATGTGTCACGCCAGACCCGCTGCGCGGGGCGCGGGCCGACCGTGTGCTCGCCTTCGGCTGCGCGCCGCACCACTCGTCCCGCTTCTGTCATGCCACATGCCCCGGCCTAAACGCACCTGGCTGCAGGGCTGTCGGTGAGCGATGCCGGGAAGCAGGTAAACCAGAGAAGAAAGGAGCAGACCATGGAACAGCTCACCCCATCAACAACAGCAAACCGCGCCCCCCGCGAGCTCAACCAAAAAGCAGGAGGGGGAAACCTATTCACGGTCGATGATGCGATGTCTGACAGGTTCAGCGTTGGCACGACACCGAGAAGCCAGGCATATCGCAGAGGCTTTGAGGCGAAGCTCAGGCGTTTGCTGGAAGGTAGTTGCCTTCCAGGAGATGTATATCAGCCAGGCACGCCGGAGGCGGATGCTTACTGGGCAGGCTGCGATCATGCTGCGGAATACGTGGAGTACCGGACAAACCGGATGGCCGGTGCCCAAATTTACGACTGAGCGGGTAAACCAGAGAGAGGATTGATCATGGAACAGCACAACCCATCAACAACACAAACCACGCCCCCGTCGGTCGCGCCCCGCGAGACTCACCAAAGAGCAGACATTTCAAAAAACATTACTTTCCGCCTTGATCCATTTCGCGAGGATTACGAGATTCGAGACGGGCATGGCAAATGCAGGGGATTTATCTGGAAGCACGATGGGGAATGGGTATGCCGGGTGGACGAGCTTAACGCGCAATACTGCGATACGTTTCTTGATGCCAAAGAACTGGTCATGGCACTAGTTAATGGCGCGAGGACTGAAACACCTCAACCGTTATGAAAAGAGAACGAAATGGTGGAAGAATCGAAGAGGCTTGAGCCAGGTGAAGAACGTGCGCTGCACGCCATTAACCATTTCATCAGTTGTCTCAAGGTACATCTGGTGAATGGCACAGCCCACAACGAGCATGTGCGAGAAGCCCTGATTGAGCTCTCAATTTTGCTGGGCAATATTCCTTATTGGATTGCAGAGGGGCGCGGGAAGGATTTCCATGATTTAATTCTGTCCAATCTACAGGCCGCAGAACCAGCACTCGGATTGATCGCGGTCGACGATTACCCTGAGCCCCCAGAAGGGGAGGATTTGAGCCAAGTGTTATTGATCGAGCCGGATGAATACCCGATACCCGTCGGGGTTTTTAATCGGCGTTCCGAGTAAAGCACGCACAAATAGCCTTACCCACCTCCCGACCGGCCCCCACCTAGAAGGGGCCGGGCCTAACTCGCCGCCATCGCGGCTCGCCCTTGCGGGCGGGACGTGGATAAGGCAGAAATCTCATCAAAATTTCCCTCGGCATCCATAGCCCAAAGCTGACGTTTCTGATTGGACTGAATGATGTCCGCTATTGAGTCCAGAACGAACGGACTATCTATATATTTCGGGATATGGCAGCGGCATGGTCATTCTGGTAAAGTCCCTCAGCAATTTATTGCGGTTGTGTTTGATGGAACGACAATGTGCCCGCCCTTAACTTTTCATAGCGCTGAAAAAGCAATACGCAAACACCAAACGGAGAAATCGTAATGACTGAGCAAATTTCCTTCGGAACCACTGAGTTTGCCGACAACCCGGAACCGCGTTGCCCTTGCCTGTTGCTGTTGGATGTGTCCGGCTCGATGCAGGGGCAACCGATTGCCGAACTGAATGCTGGCTTGACCACCTTCAAAGACGAACTGGCGGCAGATACCTTGGCGATGAAGCGTGTAGAAATCGGGATCGTGACCTTCGGGCCGGTGCAGATTGCTTTGCCGTTCCAAGGGGCAGCGGCGTTCTATCCGCCCGTCCTAACCTCCCAAGGAGACACCCCAATGGGTGCGGCGATCAAACAGGGTTTGGACATGGTTCGTCAGCGCAAGGATGAATACCGCACCAACGGGATTGCCTACTATCGCCCGTGGGTTTTCCTGATTACCGATGGCGGTCCGACCGATGAATGGCAGTCGGCTGCTGCCGCCGTGCGAGAAGGTGAAGCATCAAAGTCGTTTGCTTTCTTCGCGATTGGAGTCCAAGGAGCCAACATGGATACCTTGCAGCAGATTAGCGTGCGGGAACCGTTGCGGCTGGATGGTTTGCGGTTTCGGGATCTGTTCAGTTGGTTGTCGAGTTCTTTGCGCTCGGTATCGCGGTCAACGCCGGGCACCGAAGTACCCTTGCAGTCGCCGCAAGGCTGGGCTTCTGTGTGACGTGGCGAGTAGTGGCCGCCTCGGCGGTCGGAACATCTCACACCGTCACCGGCACGGGTTGCCAAGATAGTTGCCTCGCGCAAGTTGAAACCGATCCGGCTAAACCGCCCCTTCTAACTATCTTTGTCGCGGATGGGGCCGGTAGTGCCCTCCACGGCGGGGCTGGTGCGGAATTAGCGATTGAAGCCGCTACGGCTTTTGTTGGCCAACACTATGCCCGGTCGGAATTTGCCCTCAATGACCACTGGGCGGTGGAATGTATCCAAGCTGTACGGGCCAAAATCTATGCAGCGGCGAATCAGCAGGGTACTCAGGCCCGTGATTTCGCCTGCACCTTCTTAGGCGTGGTTGCATCCCCCTTCGCTACGCTCCTAATGCAGATTGGCGACGGAGGGATTGTGGTTGATGTTGGCAATGGGCTGGAAGTGCCCATTACCCCGATGGCAGGGGAATATGCCAATATGACCAACTTCGTAACCGACGAAAACGCCATTGATGTTCTAGCGGTGGCGACCTTGCCCGCCCGGCCCGAGAAAGTCGCAGTCTTCTCCGATGGCATCCAGCGGTTGGCACTGAATATGGCCACCAACAGCGCCCATGCGCCATTTTTTACCCCGTTTTTTATGGTCTTGGAGACGGCCACGGCGGCGCAAGAGGATCACCTGCAAGCCGAACTGGCGCGGTTCTTGAACAGTCCGGCCGTGAACGAGCGTACCGACGACGACAAGACCTTAGCCCTCGCTCACTGGGTCGGGTAATTGCGCCATGACGAAAACTTTCGTCACTAGCGCTGGTAAGACCATCGAGATTGGGCGGGAACTCGGCAAAGGGGGGGAGGGTTCCGTCTACGAGGTACCAGCGAACCATCATTGGGTTGCGAAGTTATACAACGCGCACCACCAACCGGATGCGACGAAGCAAGCCAAATTGCGCTTCATGGCGACCACGGCCGATACGGAACTCCTGAGTTACGCGGCATGGCCCCAAGAAACCCTGCACAAGACGGCCAACGGGCCGGTTGTCGGGTTCCTCATGCCCAAGATCAGTGGCCGGGTGCCGATCCATATGCTGTATAGCCCCGCCCATCGCCGGCAAGACTATCCCCAAGCCGCGTGGGATTTCCTGCTCTTTGCCGCTCGCAACACGGCGGCGGCATTTGCGGCAATCCACCACCATGGCCATGTGCTGGGTGACGTCAACCAAGGCAATGTTTTGGTCGGTGCCGATAGTAAGGTGGTCCTAATTGATACCGACTCTTTTCAGATCAATGCCAATGGCACCGCGCACCTGTGCAAAGTTGGCGTGGCGCACTTCACCTCGCCCGAACTGCAAGGGGTCGCGTCATTTGATCGGGTGCCGCGCACCATTAATCACGACAACTTTGGCCTGGCGCTGTTGATCTTCCATCTGCTGTTTGGTGGGCGGCATCCCTACTCGGGTGTGCCACTTCGGTCCGATGCGGGCGAAGCCTTGGAAAAAGACATTGAAGCCTTTCGCTATGCCTATGCCTCCGATGGACAGCGGCGCGGCTTTAACCCCCCACCCAAATCTATTCCGATCTCCATTGTTCCCGACCCCATCCAAGCCATGTTCACCTTGGCATTTACGGAAAATGGTGCGAGGGGAAGCCGCCCCACGGCCCAACAATGGGTAACCGCTTTAGACGGTTTACGGGGGCAATTGAAGCGTTGTGCGACAACACCAATGCATGTCTATCCCGGTCACCTTGACCGGTGTCCGTGGTGCGCATTGGAAGATCATGGGGTCATCTACTTTCTTGATGTCCAAGCGGGGCGGGCCTCAACCGGAACTGTCGGCTTTGTTTTGGCGAGGGTCTGGGCGGCGATTGAAGCCGTGCCACCACCGCCTACAATCCCCATTCCGAACATTGCCGCCATTGCGGTTACGCCGACCCCGTTACCACCAGGCATCACGCAAGAAGGAACCATTATGTTCTGGCGGATTGTGACCGTCGGTATCGCTTTGTGGCTCTTTGCCGTTATCCCTGGGGCATGGTTCTTCGTGCTGATTGGGGCTTGGTGGGCATGGGCGGCGGTGGGTGATTTAGGCGGAGATGAACGCAAAGCTGAACGCGCTAAACGCCAAGCGGCCCGCGACGCGGCCCAGCAGGCATACGATCAAATCGTTGGCCGGATCCGCCAAGAGGTCAGCCCGGAAGTATTCGCCAAGAAAAAGCAAGAGCTGGTCCGGCTTCGCGACGAATATCAACAGTTGCCCGAACGCGAGAAATCCGAAATCGCTAACCTCCATGCCACGGCGGAAGCCCGGCAGAAACACCAATTTTTAGAGCGCCACTTCCTTGATGCTGCTGCCATTTCCGGGGTCGGGCCAGCCAAGAAAGCCGCCTTGAGGTCGTTCGGGATTGAAACCGCAGCGGATGTTACTTGGAACAAAGTCATTTCCGTGAAAGGCTTTGGCGAAGTCTTAACGCGGGCTGTAGTAGATTGGCGAAAAGCCTGTGAACGTCGGTTTGTCTTCAATTCCAATCTTGCGGTAACCGAAGCCGATAAGAACGCTGTGCGGGCCAAGATTGCGACCCGTAAGCGCATGCTAGAAATCACCCTCAACGCGGGGGCTGCGGAACTACAACGCTTACGCCAAGATATGATCAGCAAAGCAAATGCATTAAGTCCTACATTGCAGGCGGACAGCCAAAAATTGGCCCAAACACAGGCTGATCTAAATGATATTTAGCTCCAACTGTCATCGGGAGCTTCTAACACTGCACTCTGGAGGGGCGCTGCTTGTGGCCCCCTGAGCTTTAAGGTTGAACGTCAGCTTTGGTTTACGGAAGTAATACTGCGCATTTCAGAAACGGCTGCTTTGGTTAAGGGTTGTCGGATGTCAGTCTGGACTACTGCACATTATCTTTCGTTTGAAAAATCCGTCAAAATTTTTCAAACATTTCCCATGCTGTTCAATTCGACTCAGCGAGCTGTCAGGCCTTTTCATTTAATGCTTTATAAATTCATCTAATACGGCAAATTCGCATGAATTAATGCCCTTAAAATTCTTGACGACATTTTCAATTGGAGGGAGCAAAATGACGATAATTGATTTGGTTTCTCTCCAACATCATTTGCGGTCACTGCATTTCAGGGCACGGTTACACTTAGGGCGAAGGGACAAGCAGGGAATTGTCATACATCCGCTAGCGGATTCTGCCAATTCACACCGACCGCCAAGGGCTATTGTTCGGCGCTTACGCTTCTCACAATTCGGTTCATGCTTGCGCCTGCGGCGAGCTGTCGATGCCAAGCAGTGCAAAGAAGTCTTTTAACGATGAAGGGATGTTATGCATAACACAGGAGTAGGCCCCTATCCTATGCATCGGGACATTGAAGGCTGCACCTTGCTGACGGTGCATGAGCGATTGCATCATAAAAATGTAATCGCCAAGAGCCGAGCTAACGATGCATTAAAAATGGCAAGTAAAATTTACAACGAATCCAAGGATCAGACGCGCCTCATTGAAACAATTATGTTGCTTTTGGCGGATGTGCCGCATGATCCACTTTTGTCTGCGAAGCCAGAAAATATAGCGTCAGTTTTGGGACTTTGCTCACTAGGCATCTTAATGCATCACGATTCGACGGGAATGCAGGCTAGGGAGATCGCAGAACGTGGTGAAGGGGTAATGATTCTCCGTATTTCAGGAGGGCTTGATGCGCCAAAGTGGAACATAGAGTTGTTTAATACGTGGGCTGAGTATGAAGATTTCCTGCGCCCATTACTTGAAACAAGTAATTTTGTAGCAGGAAAGAGCAGCACGTTGTTGTAAGTACATAGCCCCCGATCAGCATGAGGCTCCCTGTGGGAGCCGGAATTGCCCATCAAAGTTTTTGCACGTACCAATCGCGGCCATCCAGCTCTCCGCTTGTGCGAGGGTCTCTGGCGAGCCAGCCTTTAGACATATATTCCGAGACCACCTGGTTATAGCGCCGTGTTCGATTTTCACGGGCGTAACGCTGACGAACACTCGCCAGTGGCTGGCCGGTGAGCCTGGCTATCTCTTGGCAGGCATCGTCCAGTGCGCGTGAGGCGCTGGCCGCTGCACAGTAGCCCTCGTTTTTGGCGTGTGCAACATCGCTGAGCTGCAGATGCATTTCGGCGAGCTGGTTATTCTTGGTCTTGAGGGCCAGCCCCATGCGGTTGGCAAACGCGACGTCTTCGCTCATTTCGCGAGTCTCCTGTCGTATGGCTGCTGCTTCGCTCAAGTTGCGAGCGATAGCGATGTCTTCCAAGTCATGGGGCGTGAGCATATCGACTCCTTAGCCATTTACATTGAATAAATCCTTCGGGTAACGCTTAATCCACATCAGAGGGCCAATCAGGGAACCTTCAGCAAATGTCCGTGACACCCACGTGGTCCAAATATAAAGGATTGCGAGCAAAATAGAAAATCGCAGTAGCCAGTCGGCCTCCGGCATTTCCAGATTGGCGATACCAATCACAGCAAAAATTATTGAGAATGCGAAAGAGGAGCGTCGCCACACACGCATAAAGGCTAAATGAAATTTCCTTTCTTCTTCGTTCCAATCGGCGAGGCGAGAGTCTATTTGATCAAGATGGTTACTCAATTTGGAAATCATGAGACTGGTGCACTTGCTTGTCATGGCTTTTTCTCCTTGTCAGAAATAACTACTTGGGTTGGAATCCCCCGGGGAGGGGATGGGGTCTGCCTTTGGGGCAGTTTTTCGTTGTTGAGCATGGGAGGGCAACGGCGTCGATTGTGATTGCCCCAATTGCTCTAAATAGGCGCGCTCCTGCTGAATCAGGGGCTGCAACTCTGGATTGGTAACTTTGATTCCTTGTGCAAGTGCTAGGCGGATCGCTACCGCTTTATAGGCATCTGGGCCGCCAAGAGTAACTTTGCCATTCCACTTCTGGGCCGCAAGCTGGAGTGCGGCCAATATTGTTGATGCGTCTTGCTGCTGGTGCACGTGAATTTTCCGCCCGTAATCGATAAAGGAGGAAACTGTTGGAGCCGCAGTCGATGAGTAGGCCACGAAGCGCCCTCGGGCATGTCCTTGGTATCCACGTATATCAGTTAGAGTTGCGACTCCATTAGGGCCATGCAGCGAGGCTTGCTTGGTCGAGTAGCGCAGTTCATCATGAACGGCTTGACCTTTCTCCGGGGCATCACGGAAGCCAATCAGAACTTCCCTAAAGGTCGAGAACCTGCGCCACCGCTGACCGAACTCAGCGCGGGCCATTTTCTGGTGCTCTCGAATAGCCGCGAGTTGGGCGGCATGCATGGCTGCCAAAAGGCTGCGTTCGGCCCGCATGGCAGTGCCGCGCCCCTTCCATCCTTGAGCGTAAAAGTTTTTTCGCTCAGTGAACTGTGCAGCTTTCAATTCACGGAACTGCGCCTTCAGAGATGAGTTCAATTTCTCGCGGGCAAGTCGCTTCGTGATTTTGCGTTTCCTTCTGGTCTTTGCGTAATCTATCCACCCTTCCGGCATTGGAGTGACCGGCTGGGGTTCGCGCGGGGGAATCACCAGGTCTTCAAAGGGAGGCAGGAATTCACCTAGCCGTTTGGTCAAACAACTAATAGCGGCATTACGGTGAGCGCTGGAAGCTTTTACGAACTCATCTCCAATCTGAAGCACAGCGCCGCTTCCTTTGCGGTGGTATGCAATGCCAATAGCAGCGAGCTGGCGGTGCAGCTCCTGCCACGATGTGGCGGCCTGAATAATGGGGGCGGCCAGTTCAATCGCAATTCTTTCGGCGGATTTCTCGCCGATTCGTGTTTCGAAATCCCGAGCCGTCTGGCTGATCCGACGATCTCGTTTCGCAGTGCGTTCCTTCGCTTCCGATTTCCAAACAACTTTTCCGTTATCGACAGTGAATTTTCCGGACTCCTCAATCGCCCATCCCTGTGCCAGTTCTAATTCTCGACAGGCCTTCTCAAGTTCATTCTTCGTCCAGCCGTGAGCAGGGTCTATGGCCCGGTAGGTTTCTGGGTGGATGCGATTAACTGCCACGTGGACGTGCAGACATTCAGTATCGTTATGGAGCCCCCAGACGGCTTGGCATTCCTCAAGGCCCAAGCGCTTGAGGGCATGCTGTACTGAAGCCTTGACTTGTTCGAGTGTGGGAGCCTCTCCTTCGCGCCAGGAGAGCATGAAGTGAAATGCTGGATCGTGGCAGCGGGTATTTTGAATCGCACAGGCTTTCATTTCCGCGATCGCAGTGTCTACCCCCAAGAGGTTGTAGCAACCGGCTGCTTCGATCTTCTCGATGACCTTGCCACCTTTAATGCCAAGCGCAGTGTAATTGACCAGCGCAAAAAAACTGCTCAGCCCGTCGCGTCGTTTGTTCATGACCTTGCCGATCATTCGCTGCTCCCGGCCTGAATACGCTTGATAGCAAGAATCACTTCGCGAAGCGCTTCAGCCATTTCAGGGGCGTACATTCCCTTAGTTTCGGTTAGGGCGTGTTTCAGCAATCCACCAGTGCGGCGAAGCTCGTTGATAATGTGAAGATCTGATTTCGGTTGAATTGGCTGTTTGAGGCAGCGGCGGCGGGCGATTTCAGAGACGGATAGGCCCGCAGCTTTCGCGTCGGCAAGCACGCGCTGGTGCTCCAGCGGCGTGGCGCGGAAATTGATGCGCTTGGTCAGGCCATCGCGGCGCATTACTCTACCCCGCTTGAACCAGGGCCAATCGTAAGCGAGCTAGGAGTATGGCCTTCTGGAGCGTGTTCGCGACTTGCTGCTGAGCTATCAGCCTGATCTCGTGCCGCCCCAAGGGAGCGGCGGACAGAGTCCTTTCCGCTGCCCGTGCTGGCCCTTAGCGCGCCACTTGTGACAACCATTGCAGTGCGCCCTTGGTTTGAGCCAATCTGTTCAATTCGGTGAGCTGTGCTTTGTTCGCCCAGATCGCCGATCCCCGCACCAATCCAGCGCAGGATGCGGTCCGGTAGAGTTTGCGGGAGAGAGAACAGCAACATGATGGCTGAGAACAGCACCACGCCATAAGCGAGGATGAATCCCGCCACCGAAAGCAGGCCTGTGATGCTGTCCGCCTGCATGCCTCTGAACATAAGCATGAAACCTGAGTTGATGAAGCCGATTGCAGGGTTAAGCAACGTGAAAGTGGCCACAAGTCCCAATAACATCAATGCAGGGCGAGTGAAAAGCGACATAAGCAGCAGATAGCCTTGCTGTTGCCCGCCGATGAATGAGTCGTTACCTTCAGGCGTCAGGTGCATCACCATCCACAATGCCGAGGCAATGAGAGATTCGACACACTGAACAAGCCAGGCAATAACGCCAATAGTGAAGATGAAATACGGTACAAGAGGAATCCAGATTGACAAGAAGTATCCCAGGTAAAGCAATGCGTACAGGCCTTGGCTCATCAAGGCAAACAGATTAAAGAACAGCCCCTTTACGCCAGCAATCGCGCCAACTACGAACGCGCCAACTGCCGAGATATTCGTGCCCAGCACGCTTTCCTGAGAACCTGTCTTGGCGGCTTCCTGTAATCCCTCCAGCCCTCCTTTCATTATTGCTCCAGCCACCAGCGCCGCCTCGCTGTAGCCCGCGATGTTGTCGCCAAGATCCTTAATCTGCCAGATCAGGTCTTCTTCGCTGTTTGGATTCAATGAATAAACAACCAAACCGACAATATCGTCAGCCCAGCCAGCGAAGGTGCTGGAGAAAAATGACTTGATCGATGAACCGCCATCCATGAAATCTTCGGCCTTGAAAGTCGGCAGGCTTGGCAGCGGTGGCTTGACGTGATTTTCAGGTGTGCTCAACGCCCTGGTGAGCGCATTGCCAGCAACTGCGTTGTACGGGAACATGGCCGTTTGCAACGCCGTATTCACTTGGCCGGGAGTCAAAAGATGATCGAGGCCAGCACCTGGCACAAAAGAACTATTAACTTTGGTCGAGCGACGCACAAAGTCCTTGAGACGCGCGATTTCCATGTATAGGCTTCCCGCTGATACCCAGCCTTGCGCCGTCAGTTTGGTCAACAAGGTGGCATTATCAACAGCGATTCCCGCGTGTACGGTGATGCGCAGTTCGTCCAACATTCTTTGCCGAAGCTGGGTAATTTGTGTCCGGATTGAGGCAGCGGAAACCGGCTGATTGCCCTCGACCGCAGAAATGATCTGGTCGGATATGGGCTTGACCCCGCTCGGGCCGAACAGGCCGGAGACAAATTTGTACTGGGTCACCGTAATCTGATTGGCAAGCTTCGCTGCCACATCTGCCGCGCCCTGATCGTTGGTATGGCCAGGTGCGGAGAAGTTGGAAACAATCTGCATTTGCCCGCAAATTTCGTCACTCCCTCCCCAGGACGGTGAACTGTAGCTGACGGTGGTCATGGTTTTAACCAAATCCCCGGATTGCGTGCGCGGTGTTTCTTTGAATTTTGCAGCGAAGGGCTTCTGATCGGGGAATACAATCTCGGCGGCTTTACCTGCCGCATAGGCACATACCTGCATCCGAATTGCATCTGCTGCCAGCATGTCGAATTTGGAGTCATCGACCACGCTTTGCATGACTGTATTCGTCGCATTACCGACTACCGCGCGTTCCACATAGACACCCCAGCCGACGCTAGCGAAACCGCTGCCCCAAAGAATGATGAACTTCATAATTAGAAGTTGAATCAAGCTATAGCCTGAGGTGCTTGGAATCAGGCAGGCAGAGGCAGTAAGCGTGCGTAAAGGGGTGTAGAACGTCGACCACTTTTTGCCCAAAGCCACTCCATCATTGGCCGTGTTGGTTATTCCAAAAATGGTTATCCACGCCAGAATGACCGTTCCAAAAATCAGCACTCCGCTATTGAACCAGCCGAACATTGCCGCCAGTGCTGATGCGGCGGATGCCATTGCAGGTGGCAATGGTTGCAGGCCTGGTACCCAGTGTTCAATCGATGTACCAAAAACCTGATGCAAAAGATCGACCGCAGAATCGGAAGCTTGCGGGATGTAGGTTTGTGCGTTTTGTGGGTCCATTTGCTACCTCCATGTAGCAAAAACGAAGAAAAAAATATAAAAAAACTTATGCATTTTCGAAATTTTTTAATATTTATTTTCTTCGTTAAATCAAATAGTTGCGCAAAGAAAAATACACGCGCAGAATTCAAAATGCAAGCGAGAATTTAAATATTTTTGGAGGTGGAAATGGGTGTCGTAAATCTCGCCGGTCGAGCCGGTAAGCGGGTCGCTAAAGAAGCTGGATACGTCATCGGAACATACGGACTCGCCGCAGGCGCGAGCGTTATCAAGAAGAGCGCACAGGTGGTCAAAAACAGCGTTGTTGGCGAGCTGCATAAAGCTACGCCAGAAGAGCTCAGTGCGATCAAGGCAGAGTTCGATGATGCGCTCTCGCAACTCACGCCTGCCGAATACAAACGGCAGGCCCGGAACTGGCAGGTAAGAAGCCGCTGGCATTATGTGGCCGCATTGTTGTTGTTCCTGGTCGCGGCCTATTTTCTTCTCGTTAACCCTGGATGGACCGGCTTAAATGCACTGGGCTTGGCGGCATTGAGCTTTTCGCATGGCCTGAGAGCCGCGTATCGCTACTGGCAAATGAAGACGCAGACGTTCTTCGTCGAGGGAGCCTTTATGGGCTGGTTGAAGAGCGGTGCATGGTTGGTCTGATGTACCAGACGGACGAATTCCACGAAGGCCTGCCAGTGTATCGAGACGCTGGCCGCCAGCTCGGGCCAGACGAAAAAACGAAGTGGCAACGGGCTTGGGAAGATGGGTTTTACACTCGGTCTGCGCTTTATCGGCTGAAGGGCCGGAAGCCCGCCGACGATGCCGAACCCAAGGCCTACGTGACCAATACATTGGGAAGGCTCACCAACTTGTACCACATACAGGATGCGGTCGAGGTAAAGCGCCACCGGAAGACATTGAAGCGGCTGGCCAGATTGGCTAGACGAAAACACTAGAAGGAGATAGGCGGAATCATGCTCAAGATATCGAAAAGTCGGCAGTGTTGGTTGATCGTTTGCATTTGTGTGTTAAATGCCAGCACCGCTAATGCTGCGGCGATTGGGGATGCAGCTATGGCTGCTATAGCTGCGCAGTGTCAGGCCCAGGCTACTGCCGTGCATAGTGCATGGTGGCCACAAGTCCAAAACGCCGTAGCCCAAGGAAGCGCATCTGAAGCAAGAACGGCGGCGTGTGGTGACGGTGGTCAATACGATGTACAAATTGATTGCCTTAACCAGTTTTATCAACTGGCATCTCCCGCGCAATTGGCGGCCATACGAATGCAAACCCGAGCCCTGTTATCGTCGCGAGGCTTGAAGCCATGTCCGTAATGACAAAATAAAGTTCTTTCATGTGCTGCCGAGTGCATGGTTTGAGCCTGGTCGAAACGCCAGGCTCTTTTTTCATCAAGATTTAATCTGTAGGTAGATAGCCCAAGCTCGACTGTTGGCGCGTACTGGCGTAGCCAGCACGCAAGCCAATAGTGAGCAGTCCAAGCGGGAGCCGCGCAGCGGCGGTTAGCGCGGCAGGTTCAGCGTGCTTTCTTGGGGGCGCCTTCAGGACGGTCAGGATCGGGCTGTGGGCCTCGGCAGGGGATGGGATAGCTACTGCCAAGGCGAAGGCCGCCAGAATGCACCATAAAGCTCTCATGGCACTATCTTTGTGATACCCATTTCAGCCAGTACCGCATCGCGAAAATCGCCTCGAAAGGCGAAAAAGCTGAACCCATCGAGCTCGTAGATCATCGCACCAGGTTCTTCGGTCTCAATAGCATGATCCAGCACCCGAATCGCCGCTTGGCGCAGCTCCATTTCTACCGGCTCACGAATGCAGGGCCGCATTTTCCAGATCACCAGATCGATGCCGGGCAGTAGGCAGTCCAGCAATATAGGCGTAGTACCTGCGCGCTGCACCAGCGCGGCCAGCGGCACCTGGTTAATGTGTTTGAAGTTAATGGCATCAAAATCAATCATCATCTAGTCCCATATCAAAAATAGCCTTGCGACCGGCCATATTGAGACGAGCCTCTTTCGAAACACGCCAATTGGGATCATGCTTGGCATTGTGGCAAAGCTCGGCGAGTTTCTTCAAGACCGCATTTGAGCCGGCAAATCTTTTTCCCTGCTGGAACAACTCGGCAATAGCTTGAGGATTCCCCCGGTTGTTGAACAGAAGCGCTTCAGCGATGGCGGCTAATGCCTGAAGTTCCAGTTCGGCTTGAGTTCGTTTCCGTGTCATTTGAATTCGGTATCAAGGAAAAAGATCATTTTCGGGCATTCATCCATGCTAGCCAGCCCAGTCGATGTGCTCTCACATCGTGCAAAGCATGGTGCCAAGGCTGGTTTGGCTGGTCGTGGTAACAGCACACGGCATTGTTGAAAACGGTTGTGTCGATCAGCGGTCGCAGGTCATAAACCTTTTTATCCAGATTCACTGGAAGGCCCTCTCCGAATGCATCCCAAAGCAAGTCCCGGTCATGCGTGGAATCGCTGGCAAGCTGAACGTGACGCGGCAGGGTTGCAAACCATGCCCACAGACGGCGGGTAAGTTCGTTGCGATTGCAAGCAGCATCTGGAAATTGGCCGAGACACGGCAAGACAGCCTCTCGCACGAAGTGGTTACACCAGGCATCGTTGTAATCCGTCCGCTCTGCATAAAACTCATGCTGGCCGTCCTCACTCACGATGCCGATGCTGATAAGCTCGCAGTCGATGAAGTCTGTAAATTCGGTATCGAGAAAGAGAATCATGAGTTAGCCTAGTTTTCGTGCCAGGTCCTTAGCGCGAGGATGGTAGTAGCGCTTTAACATCGAAAGCGTCTTGTGCCCGGTTACAGATGACAGTTCGAGCACATTATCCAGTTTTTCTGCAAGCCTGCTCGTTGCCTCGTGTCGCAGATCGTGAAAATGGAGGTCTCCGAGTTGAGCACGCTCGACAGCGCGCATGAAGGCCTTTTTCACAGCATCTGGGGTGGTGGCAAAGACTCGCCCGGAAATATGTCGCGGCAGGTCGTTTAACAGCTCGTAGGCACGTATTGAAAGTGGGACGTCTCGCGATTCTCCGTTCTTGGTGTCATGTAGCCGGACAAATCGATCAACCAGGTACACGTCAGACCAGCGCAGCGCCAACAGCTCGCCGCGCCGCATGGCGGTTTCCAGTGCCAGGATCACGAGGGGGCGTATCCACGGATTTTGCGTTCCGCCGGCCTCGAAGGTTCCGCGTTCCGCCCTGGTTCTTTGCTCCAGTTCGGCCAAGAGCTTTTCCTCTTCGCCAGCCCCAAGCCGACGCTTACGTGCTTTGTTCTCAGGCGGTCGACGGATCATCGAGATAGGGTTCTCGATGTGCATTCCCCATTCTTTCCTGGCTACGTTGATTACGTGAGAGATGAGGTTGAGGTCTCGATTTACAGTCGAACCGCTGACATCCTTGAGGCGTTTGTCGCGCCATTCCGCCATCAGCTTTCCAGAAAGGCCCGCGACCTTGTACTTGGCAATAGGATCGCGCTGCAAGGATTCGAGCCGGTAACGCTCGATGTCGTGTCCCTTTTTCTGGCTGGACACTTCTGTGAGGTATCGCTTGAATAGATCGCCAAGCGTATTTTTCTCAGCTTCTGTCCGATCAGTGAATACGCCGCGCTCCATCTCGGACTCGATGACCGTAGCCCAAGCTCGTGCGTCTGCCTTTGTATTGAAACTACGGGAAATGGTAGGCCAGCCGTCTCGCCTGACTCGTGCCTCCCAGTAAATCCCACGTTGCCGAATTGATGCCATAGCGCGTACTCCATTGCTCTCGTTGGAGCAAATTTGGAGCAATCGGAACGATTCGGGGGAGGACAGAAATCGAGATTGTGAAAAATCTCTTATTGATTAGTGTCTTGGATTGGTGGGCGGTACAAGGTTCGAACTTGTGACCCCTGCCGTGTGAAGGCAGTGCTCTACCGCTGAGCTAACCGCCCTTAAGAGGACGCGGATTAGACCACAACGGTGTGGTTCCAGTCAATCTTGCTTTTAAAAATTCTTGGCTGGCTTGCAGGCATCGAGCGTCAGAATAACTCGATGTCCCCGCCCACCGGTTTGCTCTCGATGGCGCTCAGGTAACGTGTTTCTTCTTCCACGATGACGTTGTTGTGCAATGAACGCAGGCGCTTGACCCTCACCTTCCCGGTTGCGGGGAAGTAGACCACCATCCGCGGATAGATGTCGCCGACGTCCTCCGCAGTCACCCGCAGCCCTTCGGTCGCGAGGTAGTCGCGGGCGAAGGTGATGTTGCGCATTCCGATATCGGTCATATTCGCCAGGATGCGCCCACCGCCGAACAGTTTGACTTCCAGGTTCTGGCGCTGACCGCCATTTTTCAGAATGACGTTGATCAGGTGCTCCATCGCGAAATTGCCATAGCGTGTCGCTGCGCTCAGGCTGGTCGATTTCCAGCCATCGGCATCGGCAGAAGCAGGCAGCATGAAGTGGTTCATGCCCCCGACGCCGCTGACCCGGTCGCGGATGCAGGCAGAAATGCACGAGCCCAGCGTGGTGTAGACGCCCTCGTCGTGTATCGTGACGTAATACTCGCCGGGCAGCAGCCGTGCGGCATAGCTTTCGTAGGTCTGGTTCCAGTTTCGCCTGACATGCTCGAAACCGGGAAGCACCAGCGGTGGACGGGGAATGGTAGGGATAGCCATGCTTGTGTTAATTGGCCGCAGATTTTTCGGGCGCATTGTCGATGAACAGTTTTTCGAGTTCGACAATCTCTTCCTGTGCCTCGCGCACCACATCTTCGATAATATCCAGATCGGCGCCCATGCCGAACATCACCCACGCCCTGAGGTCAATTGCCGAGACATCCTCCGGATCCAGCGTATCGATTTCGGCCATTTGCGCGAAGATATTGGCGATATGCACCAGCGCGACTTCGTGCGGATAGTCCAGCGCCTCGCCGATGGAATGGTGATGACCGATGCATTCCATCAGCAATGGCGGAAGATTCCACTGGCGCACCAGTTCTGCGCCGACCTGCGCATGATCGAAACCCAGCACCTGCCGTTCGGCTTCAAATATCGGCAAATCGTCCACGCTGTCCAGCACCCGCAACAAGGCTTCCTTGGCCTGCTCCGGCAGCCGATTGAATATGACCAGTTCGCCGATGTCGTGCAGCAAACCCGCGGTGAACACCGCCTCGGGATCGCACTTCCCCGTCTTTCTGGCCAGGATGCGCGCGATCACCGCACAATACAGGCTGTGCCGCCAGAAGTTGTCCATAGCCACCAGATCGTTGGGCAAACCGGCAAAGCTGCTGGCGACCGACATCGACAGCGCCAGGCTGCGTATCCGGCCCGTGCCTATCACCGAAACGGCTTTGTCGACGGTATCGATCGAAGAAGAAAGACCGTAGAACGAGCTGTTGGCGACCCGCAACAGACGCACGGTGAACGAGGGATCCTGACTCACCGCCTTCGCGACGTCGGCCATGCTGCTGTCCGGATCGTCGATGAGCTGGTTGATGCGCACGAACACATGCGACAGCGTGACCAAGCCTTCCACGCCGCGAACCAGTTTAACGATGTTTTCGTTGTCTGCCATGGCCGGACAATCTCACGATGCCGCCGCCTCGTCAAGCATCCGCCGCGCCAGGCAACATAAACATCACGAACGCTGCAAGCCTTATGGGCCGGCCCCTCTGTTATCATTGCGCGATGCTCAATATTCAAAACATGACCTTCCTTCAGGGCGGCGTCGCCTTGTTCCAACAGGCAAACTTGCAGGCGTTCGCCAACCAGCGCATCGGCTTGGTCGGCAAGAACGGCTGCGGCAAATCTACCCTGTTCCGCCTGATACGCGGCGAACTCAAGCCGGACGGCGGCGACATCGCCATGCAAAGCGGCAAGACCATCGCCTTTGTCGAACAGGAGATCGCCAACTCCGACCAGCCCGCGCTGGAATTCGTGCTGGACGGCGACGTGCAGTTGCGCCAGCTCGAAAAAGTCTTATCCCGCGACCAGCACGACGCCGCTTGGTTCGAGGCTCAGCACCGGTTCGAAGCCATCGACGGCTACGGCGCTCCGGCGCGCGCCGCGCAATTGCTGAACGGCCTGGGCTTCGCCAGCGACTCGCTGCAACGCACCGTAGCCAGCTTCTCCGGCGGCTGGCGCATGCGCCTGAACCTGGCCCGCGCGCTGATGCACCGCGCCGACCTGCTGCTGCTCGACGAGCCGACCAACCACCTCGACCTCGAAGCGATCCTGTGGCTGGAGCAATACCTGTCGCGCTACCCCGGCAGCATCCTGCTGGTGTCGCATGACCGCGAATTCCTCAACGCCACCGTCAACCGCATCGCCCATGTCCATGACTGCGTGATCGACAATTACGCGGGCGACTACGACGACTTCGAGCGCACCCGCGCCGAACGCATCGCGCAGCAGAATCAGGCCTTCGAGCGTCAGCAGGAAAAAATCGCGCACATGGAAGACTTCGTGCGCCGCTTCCGCGCCCAAGCTACCAAGGCCAAACAGGCGCAGAGCCGCATCAAGGCGCTGGAACGCCTCACCCGCATCGCCCCGGCGCATATCGCAGACGGTCATTTCGAACTGGAGATCGAGGCGCCGGAACGCAGCCCGGACCTGCTGATGCGCGTGGAGAAGATGGGCTTCGGCTACAGCGACAAGCAATTGTTCAACAACGTGGATCTGATGCTGCGCAGCGGCGCGCGCATCGCGCTGCTGGGCCCGAATGGCGCGGGCAAGTCCACGTTGATCAAGCTGCTGGTCGGCGAACTCGCACCGACCACCGGCAAGCTGGAACTCACGCCGGACATCCGCATCGGCTATTTCGCCCAGCACCAGCTGGAAAACCTCGACAGCAAAGCCACGCCGTTGCAGCACATGGAACGCGTAGCACCCAAGGAAACCACGCTCGCGCTGCGCACCTTCCTCGGTCGCTTCGGCCTGGCCGGCAACGAGGAAGATCGTCCGGTGGAGAGCTTCTCCGGCGGCGAGAAGAGCCGCCTCGCACTCGCGCTGCTGGCTTGGCAGAAGCCTCACCTGCTACTGCTCGACGAGCCCACCAACCACCTCGACCTGGACATGCGCGACGCCCTCACGCTGGCACTGGAGGAATACACCGGCGCGGTCGTGCTGGTGTCCCACGACCGGAGTTTGATCCGCGCCGTGGCCGACGAGCTGTATCTGGTCGCCGACGGCAAGGCACAACTGTTCGACGGCGATCTGGAAGACTACAAGACATGGATCGAAGCGCGCCGCCCGCGCGAGACGGCGCAGGCTCAACCGGAAAAGCCGAAGCAGGAAACCGCCGCTGCCAAGCCGAAGAAAAAAGCCCTGCTGTCGAAACAGACCAAACTCGAAGCCGAACTGAACAAGGCTCAGACCGAACTTGCCGAGATCAACGGCAAGCTGGCCGACCCGGCCACCTATGCCTCATGCAGCGGCGACTTCATCGCCGACCTGAACGCCCGGCGCGAAGTGCTGGAAACCAAGGTCGCGGAACTGGAAGAAGGCTGGCTGGAACTGGAAATGAGCCTAGAAGAAGCGATGTAATTCAAATTGGCAACATCCCGGATGAAGCGAAGCGGAGTCCGGGGAATAACTCACCTCCCCTTTCGCCTTTGTTGTACCCACTTGAAAAGCCCTGATGAAAACCCCTAAACGTATTGCCCCGTTGATCGAAGATGGATTGGTCGATGAAGTCCTCCGCCAGTTGATGAGCGGCAAGGAAGCCACCGTGTATGTGGTGCGCTGCGGTGACGATATCCGTTGCGCCAAGGTTTACAAGGAAGCCGACAAGCGCAGCTTCTGCCAGAGCGTGGATTACACCGAAGGCCGCAAGGTGAAGAACAGCCGCCGTGCGCGTGCGATGGAAAAAGGAACCAGCTACGGACGAAAAGCGCAGGAGGAAGCCTGGCAAAACGCCGAGGTGGATGCCTTGTACCGCCTCGCCGCAGCCGGCGTACGCGTACCCCAGCCGTACAACTTCCACGAGGGCGTGCTGCTGATGGAGCTGGTGACGGACAGCGAAGGCAATGCCGCCCCCCGTCTCAACGACTTGGCGTTTACCGCAGAGTTGTCGCGCGAATACCACCGCATCCTGATTATGCAGGTGGTGCGCATGTTATGTGCCGGCGTGGTGCATGGCGACCTGTCTGAATACAACGTGCTGGTGGATAGTGCAGGCCCGGTCATTATCGACCTGCCGCAAGCCATCGATGCGGCTGCCAACAACCACGCCTGCCAGATGTTGCTGCGCGATGTCGAAAATCTCGCCACCTACTTCGGCCAATTTGCGCCAGAGCTGCTATCCACCGACTACGGCAACGAAATCTGGTCGCTCTACCAGAGCAGCCAACTGCACCCGGACAGCGTGCTGACCGGCCGCTTCGAGCGCGACGAAAAACCGGTAGACCTGAATAGCGTGATGCGCGAAATCAACGACACGCTCAAGGAAGAAGAGGCGCGGCAGCAGGCGATTGCAATTCGCCTGAGTAGAGCGCGCGCGAGTTAGCATTTGTAACATCAGTGTGACATTGAAACCTCTGCATTGACGGACGGCAGGAGGCAACCATAGTTAAGCAAGATTTCCCGCGGCATCGCACTACCTCAGACAATGCCCATTTCGTGACCATTGACATGGTCAGAAAAGCATAGGTACAGTTGCGCCCACTTGCAAATCCGCCGTAATGCACACCGCACCGCAAGCACGGTGCGGGGCTACCGGTGGCTCCACCAGAACAGGAGGCTGGCGCAAGTTGCTTCGACCGGTTTCAAATAAATATCGTGTATCTCCGCAGAGTTTGCTTCATCCCATCGGATGAAATATCTCTGCGCGCTCACCCCTGATTTCGCAAGGCGCGCAACTCACAAAAATCGGAAACCGGAGAAGCAAGGTGAGCGACGGAATCTGTCCGTCCTGCAACCGTTCATTCCCGCGCAAACGGGAACGAGCGCCAGCGATAAACTTGTTCAAGGGGAGTCAACATGGTCTCGAGTTTCCAGTTTTTCTTCGTGCCCTTCCGGCATCACCTGCTTAGTTCCTGCCTGTTCATAAAACATTGCCGATAACGCTAGACAGTCTCGATATGAGAGACGCCGGTCTGTTGTCGCGCCCAGCCTGGGCGCGACGATCATTTCGATTACCGAACATCCAAGCATGGGGGCTACGATGGCTGACAACAATTTGAATATCAATTTCGGACAAAAGGGAATCGCGAATTTTCCGCACTACGGGATTTTTTCCACCTTCAGCCTCGACAGGGGCAAGAAGGATGCTTACCAGCAGTGGCTTAAGGTGGCACCGCCATGCCCGGCCTCTCCTGCGAAGAACTGGCCGACTGGCAGTTCCATTTTCTTGCCGCGGCAAGGCGCGGGAAACGTCCGCTGCTCGCCTGCGCCGAAACCGCCGCCCGGTATCCGAACTGCTGGCAAAACTGGCCTGCTGGCTTCCGGCCGCACAGACGGGCGGACTGGTCAAGCTATCACCGGAGGTGGCCTCACAAAGCAAACCCGAAGCAGCCGACGATTCTGCCGCTGCCGATCTCATCCAGCAAAAACTTTTATGAAAGGAGTCAAACATGGCGGAACCCACCAATAGTCTCATCGCGATGCCCGATGCAGAATCGACAGGCGATCAGCCCAAAATACTCGAAAACCTGGCCTTGGCACAGCAGATATTCAACCAGAACTTACAGCAGCAAATCGCCTTGAACCAGCAACAGGCCTTGAACGTAATTCAGCTCGCCGTAGTAGCGAAATGCGCGGCGATAATCGAAAAAATCGACGTACCCGGCGACCAGGCCGGGGTTGCACAACTGGTCGAGGCCATCAAGGAAATAATGCAATGCGTGAGCAACCTGCAGGAGCCGATGAAAGGCACGACATAGACCTTGCGGCGTTCCATGACTTTATCCGCCGACTGGAAACGCGAACAACCCGCGCCGTATTCACCTCATGAACATCAACCATAAAGGAGAAAACCATGCCTAATCAGTTACCGGACGATATCGTCCAAAGCGTCGCGATCGGCAACCTGAAAGCGATTGCCGAACAGCCCGCCATGCTGTCCAACCTCGCCTACTCGAACCTGGTCGCCAACACCAATCTCTCGCAACAGAATGCGGTCGCCAACCAGCAGGCGATGAACGAACTCGGCATTGCCGTCGTTGCCATGGCATGCAACATCGTAAGCAACTCCGTTTCGCCACCTCCGCATTTCGGGGCCGGCACCACGACCAACGACAAGCAGGCACTGGACACGAAATGAGCATTTACATTATTAGGAAATACGATTAAGTCGTCATTCCCGCGAAAGCGGGAATCCAGTTTGTTGATTTAACTGGGTTCCCGCTTTCGCGGGAACGACAAAACCATACTTGTTCAGCACTTCCTTAGAAAGATCGTGATGAAAATTTCATTCGAAAAAAATCAGGCTCTCCTGTGCCTTGGCTTGCTTGCGATATTCGCGCACAACGCCGATGCGCAAACGTGTGCATCAGCAGGTATCACAGTTCCGCCGGAATTTACCGAGGTTAGCCCAGCGCCAGCAGTGGCTGCATGGCCGACAAAATATGCGCCCGTGCAAGCCCCATGGAATGGCGGCATCCAGGCCGGATGCACCGTTACGCCCAATACGGGCAACGTGGTTCTGTATCGCGCATGGGGTGGAGGCAGCGCAACAGGCACGGGCAACTATTCGCAAAGAATGGGCGGTTGGTGGTCGTTGCAAAACCCCATAACCCAATATTCGACCGTAACCGATTGGCGCGCAGCAAATGCCGTTTGCCCAACGTTTAATACGGCAACCACGGTCACCGTGTGTACGCTTAAACCCGACACAAAAGTCGCCATCGGCTATACCCAGAGCATTTATTATCAGGCGACACCGGGCTATGCGGAGTGCGTATATCCGCAAAATAACAAGGCATTGCAAGTATCCGTTTCAAATTATCCGGTCAATACCGCATTTGCCGATGCATGTGCCGACACAAGCAAAGATATTCCAGTGCCGGTGCAATGGTTGGGAAGATAAAATCCAAGCGCCGGTATAAAGAAGACCGAGGAAAATTTTCCATCGCAGAAATGGAAATCGGCACATGCTGGAAACAATGTCCGTGAGCAGTTGCGTTGTTACAAACTACAGAGTCGAATGATGCAATCCCATTGCTTAGCGTCGTCCGAAGCGGCGCCCGTTCTTGAACTTGCCATTAAATTTATGGAGTGCTCCATGACTAAACAAAAAACCACCCTGCTCATCCGTCCAGCGGCACGCGGCGGAAAATATCTCGGCCACGATGCCGCGAACGTGCAAAACCACAGTGCGCTTATTGCCCTCATGCATCCGGAAACCGGAAAGATCGTCGCGCATGCTTTTGCAGAAGCGCCGACTGCACAAAGCGCCGGTCCGCTGGAATTGATGGGATGCACAAGACGGAGCGATCCTTTTGCAACCGACGGCGGCACGGTAAACGTGCAGTTAAGCGTGGAGATCGACGAACCGACCGATTTCAGGGTGTTGGTATATGGCCCGCTGAGCCACCCCGACCAGGCACGGCTGGCGCAAGCCGACATCCCCCTCCTGCCCGGCATCGACATTGGTTTGTCGCCGCAATATCCCGAAGGCTTGGTGATTGAAGTGCCGGGCCTATGCATCAGCAACGTAACCGCCGATCTACAAGGGCCGCAGGTCACATGCAACGCCAAGGTGGCAATGATGTGCGGCTGCCAGATCCACCTCGGCGTCGCCGATCCGTACTGGCCCTGGCCGGATACCGACTTCTCCATCCAGTTGGTCACCTGCATGAAGAGCGGCGTGTCCCACTGCTACCAACTGAAGTTCGATACCGCACCCGGCTCGGTCAGCTCGTTTACCGGACAATGGCCCAATCAGGCTGCGCCGGGCGACTTGGTGGAACAAGCATGGATATACGCCTCCGAGCCCAAGTTGGGCAATCAGGGAGCATATAAAATTTTCCCTGCATCCCACACGCCGCCGCTGCCGGATGAAATCAAAATCATTCTGGAAGCGGAATGCTGATTCTTTGCCGGGTCTGACTATCTCCGCCAGTTGCGCGCGCTCGCATGCGGTTCGACCGACTGGCGCGAATCTTCATGGTGAACCATGGTTTTCATAGCGGTTGCCGAAGCGCATACCGGAATGCGCTTCGGCATGAGCGCTATCCTGAAAGCCGTCGCGGCGTATAATGCCCCCAACTCCATGATAAATATCCGATAAGAGACCCTACCTTGAGCACCGTCAGTTTTGCCGATCTGAAACTCGCGCCTGAAATTCTCAGAGCACTCACCGAATCCGGTTACACCTCCCCTACCCCGATTCAGGAACAGGCCATTCCGTTAGTGCTGGAAGGCCACGACCTGATGGCCGGCGCGCAGACGGGCACCGGCAAAACGGCGGCGTTCGCGCTGCCGATGTTGCAGAAGTTGCTGCCGCATGCCAGTTCCAGCACCTCGCCGGCGCGTCATCCGGTGCGCGCGCTGATACTTGTGCCGACGCGCGAACTCGCGATCCAGGTGGAGGAAAGCGTCAAGGCCTACGCGAAACATACCAAGTTGCGTTCGCTGGTGGTCTTCGGCGGCGTGGATATCAAGACGCAGACGCCGCATCTGAAAAACGGCGTGGAAATACTGGTGGCGACGCCGGGACGATTGCTCGACCACATCGAACAGAAGACCGTGCAACTGAACACCGTGCAGATGTTGGTGCTGGACGAGGCCGACCGCATGCTGGACATGGGCTTCATGCCCGCGCTGAAGCGCATCCTCGCGCTGCTGCCGCGGCAGCGCCAGAGCCTGATGTTCTCCGCGACGTTCTCGGACGAAATCAAGAAACTGTCCGAAGATTTCCTGATCTACCCGACGCTGATCGAAGTCGCGCGCAGCAACGCCTCCGCCGAAAACATCGCGCAAAAAGTTTATCTGGTCGCCCACGAAGACAAGCATGCATTGCTTGCGCAGCTGTTGCGCGGCGACGACGCGAAGCAAGTGATCGTGTTCACCAAGACCAAGCTCACCGCCAGCCGTCTGGCAAAGCAGTTGCAGCGCGAAGGCGTCGCCGCCGACGCGATCCACGGAGACAAGACCCAGTCGGAACGTATCCAGGCGCTGAATGCCTTCAAGCAAGGCAGCGTGACCGTGCTGATCGCGACCGACGTCGCCGCGCGCGGGCTGGACATCGACAGCCTGCCGATGGTGATCAACTACGAGATCCCGCATGCCGCGGAAGACTATGTCCACCGTATCGGCCGCACCGGCCGCGCCGGCGCATCCGGCACCGCAATTTCGTTGGTGTCGCCGGACGAAGAAAGATATCTGCAGGACATTGAAAAACTGATCAACAAAGAGATCCAGCGCGAAGCCCTGCCAGCGCTGGCGAAGCCGCAACACCCGCCGCGCGCCGAGCATCAGGAGCGCCACCGCGAATTCCACAAACCTGCGCCCAAAAAGCCCAGCCACGATCCGTGGTTCGACAAACCCTACGTGCCGAACATTACTCACGCCATACCGGTGAGCGAGCCGGAAGAACCTGCGAGCAAACCGAAGACGCAAATCCCGGCGCTGTTCCGCAGGCCGGGTTAACCAGAAAGCGATCTTCGAAACGGTATTAATCGATCGCTCATGAATATGTTTCTGGCCGATCTGATACTCGTCACCCATGCATTATTTGTGGCATTTGTCGTTCTCGGGTTAGTCGTCGTTCTGCTTGAACGACAGTTGCACTGGCACTGGCTCAGGAACTGGTGGTTCAGGTTGAGCCACCTGCTGGCGATAATCATCGTGATCGCGGAAGCATGGTTCGGTCTGGCCTGCCCGCTCACCGAGTGGGAGAACCGCGCAAGAGTGGCGGCGGGAGAAAGCGGCTATGCGACCTCTTTTATCCAGCACTGGCTGCGCGAGCTGCTGTTCTACGACTTCGAGCCCTGGATCTTTACGGTTGCCTACACGGCATTTGGAATTCTGGTGCTGATCGCCTGGCTGCTCGTGCCGCCAGAACGCAGGCGAGATTGAACGTACTCAGCCAACGCGATGCAACCCGAATCCGGGCACAAATTCTCCGCTGTTCGCCGATTCACTCTTCCCCCGGCGCAGGTATAATTCGCCCCAACGTTCAACCCAATCAGGAAAAATCGTGTCTCTCTCCACTCGCGTTCAAGCTATCAAGCCCTCCCCCACCCTTGCCGTCGCCGCCCGCGCGGCGAAGCTGAAGGCCGAGGGCAAGGACATCATCGGACTGGGCACCGGCGAGCCGGATTTCGACACCCCGCAGCACATCAAGGATGCCGCGATAGGCGCAATCAACAAGGGCTTCACCAAGTACACCGCGGTCGGCGGCACACCAACCCTGAAGCAGGCGATCATCGCGAAGTTCAAGCGCGACAACGGTCTGGACTATACAGCGAAGCAGATCCTGGTTTCCTGCGGCGGCAAGCAGAGCTTCTTCAACCTGGTGTTGTCCACCATCAACCCCGGCGACGAAGTCATCATCACCGCACCGTATTGGGTGTCCTATCCCGACATCGTGCTCATCGCCGAAGGCCAACCGGTGATCGTTCAGGCAGACATCGCGCAGGGCTTCAAGCTGACGCCGTCGCAACTGGAAGCGGCGATCACGCCTAAAACTCGCATGATCGTTATCAACAGCCCGAGCAATCCTTCCGGTGCGATGTATTCATTGGAAGACCTGAAGGCGCTGGGCGAAGTGCTGCGCCGCCACCCGAACATTCTGATCGCCACCGACGATATGTACGAGCACATCCGGCTCGGCGAGGACAAGTTCTACAACATCCTGAACGCTTGCCCCGACCTGTATCCGCGCACCATGGTGCTGAACGGCGTGTCGAAGGCTTACGCGATGACCGGTTGGCGCATCGGCTATGCGGCCGGCCCCGAGGACATCATCACCGCGATGGAAAACGTGCAGTCGCAGAGCACCTCGAACCCGACCTCGATCTCGCAGGTCGCGGCCGAGGCCGCGCTGAACGGCGACCAGAACTGCCTCGCGCCGATGATAGCGGCGTTCCGCGAGCGTCATGCGTTCGTGGTCAACGAACTGAACAATATCCCGGGAGTGAAGTGCCTGATGGCGGGCGGCGCATTCTATGCTTTCCCCGATGCACGCGAGGCGATTGCAAAACTGCACCAGCAAGGCAAGATCAAAGAAGCCACCGATATCGCGTTGTCCGAATACCTGCTGGCGGAAGCCGGCGTCGCGGTGGTGCCCGGATCGGCGTTCGGCAGCGAAGGCTATTTCCGCATCTCGTTCGCAACCTCGATGACCAACCTGCAACAGGCGCTGGAGCGCATGGCCAAGGCGCTGTCCTGATCTTTGCCTCATAAAGAAAAAAGCCGTTCATCACGAACGGCTTTTTCGTTTGCGGGTTCAGAATCGCTAGCGTATTCGCACCGACGGAACGCTAGTGGTGCCGCCGACCTGCAACCCGGCCGATCCCATCCCGGCACGCATCGACAAATCGGCGGCGATCTGTCCCGACAGCTGCTGCTTGACGACATCCAGCGAACCCGTGGCGTTCAACACCCCGGCTTTCATTTTGAGCCTGCGGAAACGATAGCTGCCATTCTCGAAACTCAGGTCGCCGCTCAGCTCGTCAAAGTGGGTGCGTCCGCCCGGCAGGCTCTCCCGGCTGCGCAGCCGGACGGTCTCGACGATGTCGAAGCCGTTGACGAGGCCCTTGCTGACGACGAACGTACCTTCCACGACCGCGGTGTCGACCAGTTTCGCCAGGCTGTCCGCCTGCATCCGGAAACGGGCTCCGCCATCCATGTCGCCGCTCAGCGCCGTGCCGAGCTTCTGCACGGTGACGACCTTGGCCACCAGATTTCCCTTGGCCTGCCAGCCTGCGGCCCAGGACAAATCGAGCTTGCCGAGCAATCGTCCGTCCATGATGCTGCCGTCCAACTCGGTGATGCTAAGCCCATCGCGAGTCAATTCTCCCTTGGCATTCAATTCGTCGAACGTCCAGTCGGCGGGCAATAACGGCAATGCCCCGCGCACCGTGATCGCGGTCGTCAGCCTGCCTCCCGGCGCGGCATCGATGTCCAGCGCCAGTTTGCCGTCGTTCGCATGCAACTTTGCCTGGGCAAATTTTCCTGCCGCATCGAAATTCAACTCGCCGGCGATGCCAGCCATCTGAAAACCATCGGCCCCCAATGTCCCCTGGCTCAGTTCGATGCGGCCCACCGGATATTGGGTATCGGCTGCAAGCTGCTGCAACCAGTCCGGTAGCCGCTGCAACATCCCGCCGTTAACCTGAATTCCCTCCAGCTGCAAACGATCTATCGTCTTGACCGAGGAAAACAAGGCTGAGAACGCGAAATCCAGCCGGGCCTGTTTGACCTGAATCTGCCCGGCCTCGCCGACCGAGACCTCGCCCAACTCCAGCCTTGGGGTCGGCAGTATCCGCCCGGATATCTGGCCGATATGCACCGGCTGTTTCAGCCGTCCGGTAAGCGTCTGTTCGATACCGCCCGCATACTCGCGCATCGGCAACACGAAAGGCGCGAGGAACAGCGCAGCAATCGCCAATACGAACAGCCCCGCGCCAACCTTGCCCCAGGGAGTGGGCTTGCGACGCGCGCGAACCACCGGGGCCTCTTCTCGCAGTATCGGCTGCGACGGCTGGGCAGCACGCTCCTCCTTCTCTCTGGCTGCACGCTGCTCCGCCTTGGACCAGACCTTGGCCTGCGCCGCCGCCATTGCCGAGACCTCTTCCTCGGTCGGCATATGCGCCCCGGCAACCGGCTTGGCCTCTTTTTTTGCATCATGTTTTGGCGGTGTCGCCTGCTCGACCGGCGGCTCGGCAGGCTTCGCTTCCGCCTCGGGAGGCTCGGTCAGGAGGGGGCTTACCAAACCATCCAGCATGATCTCGCCGAACCCGGTCCCCGATTCGGCTGGCGGCTTGACCTCTTCCTGCGCTACCGGTGCGCTCTCGCTCACCTCGATTCCGCTTGCGGCAAAGACGAACGGCTCCAGCTTAATCGACGGCCCCGCATCGACCGCGCGGGGCGCCGCTTCCCTTGCGGCAAGATCGACCAGCTCGTAGACCGCATGCTCGCGCCCATGCTTGTCCTGCTGCAGCCCGCGGTACTGGAACAGATCCGCGTATTCGTCGCTCAATCTGGAAATGAAATCGTAATAAGGACGCGAGATGTATATCTGGTCGACGCCGGCAAAACTCATCACGCGCTGCGCATCATTGATGCCGTCGCCGACCATGTTGCTCTGGCCGTTCATGTCCTTGACGATGCTGACCGGGCCCAGATGGATGCCGGTACGCACCTCCAGTTCGGGATAATCCTTGTGCTGATGGGCCGTCACCGTCTTGCGGAACTGCCGTGCGACTTCCAGCGCATCTTCCGGATGCTGCAGGAAACCGATTGCCGCGCCGTCGCCGGTGTCCAGAATGATGCGCTCGTCGTCGCCCAATGCCGCGAGGCAATCTGAAACCACTTGATTGAAGCGCTTCTTGATCTTGATCTGTTTGTTGACCGGCTGCTTGGTGTAGCCGACGACATCGAAGAACAGCACTGTCGCGCTGGTCGAACGCTGATATTTCGCGCCGACCGACTTCAGTGTGGCCGCCATTCTGGCAAGCCGCTGCGCCTCTTGCTCGGCCTTCAGCGACTCCTCTTCGATACGTGCAGCTTCGGCTTCCCGCTGTACCGTTTTTCCGGCGGCGCCAACCTCGTCATGCGCCTTCGCCTTGGCTTTCGCCTCCGCAGCCTGATGCTTGAGCTCCTCGGCCTCTTCCCGCGCCAAAGTCGCTTCCTGCTCCGCCTTCAGGCGCGCCGCGTCGGCTTCTTTCTGCAGTTTCTGCATCGCCGCTTCGATCTCGGCCTTGGCCTGAGCGGCCTCCTGCGCTACCTTCAGGCGCGCCTGCTCCGCTTCTTCGGCCTGCTCTCTGGCCCGGCGCTCGACCTCTACGCGCGCGCGAATCGCCTCTGCCGCCAACCGATTGGCCTGCTCCGCTTCTTCACGCGCCTTCGCAGCATCCTGCTCCGCCTTGAAGCGCGCCGCCTCGGCTTCCTGCTGCGCCTTCAATTTCGCCGCCTCGATTTCCTTGCGCGCCCCGACTTCCGCCTCTGCATGCGCCAGCGCCTCGACTTCGGCCTTGGCCTGCGCTTCCGCCACCAGTTGCCGGGCCTGCTCGGCTTCCTCGCGCGCGGCAATCGCCTCCTCCCGCGCCGTGACCGCATCCTCGCGCGCCCTGGCTGCTTCCTGCTCCGCCTTCAGACGCACTTCCTCGGCCTCCTGCTGCGTCTTCAGCTTCGCCGCTTCGATTTCCTTATGCGTCCTGACTTCCGTCTCCGCATGGGCGAGCGATTCGGCCTCGGCCTGCGCCAGCGCCTCCGTCACCTGTCGTCTGGCCTGTTCGGCTTCCTCGCGCGCCGTGATCGCCTCTTCGCGCGCCTTGGAAGCTTCCCGCTCCGCCTTCTGTCGCACCGATTCGGCATACTGCTGCGCCTTCAACTTCGCCGTCTCGGTTTCCTTGCGCGCACGGGCTTCCGCCTCCGCATGCGCCAAGGCCTCGACCTCGGCCTTGGCTTGGGCCTCCGCGACCAACTGTCTGGCCAACTCGACTTCTTCGCGCGCCGTGATCGCCTCTTCGCGCGCCTTGACTGCATCCTCGCGCGCCTTCGCGGCTTCATCTTCCGCCTTTTGGCGCGAGGCTTCGGCTTCCTGTTGCACCTTCAGCTTCGCCCCTTCGGTTTCCTTGCGCGCCTTGATTTCCGCCTGCGCAAGCGCTTCGGCTTCTTCCTTCGCCTGCGCCTCCGCGACCAGCCGCCTGGACAACTCGGCCTCCGCCTTGGCTTTAGCTTCAGCGAGTTCGGCCCGCGCCTGAGCCGCCTCCTGCTCCGCCTTTAATCGCGCCTCTTCCGCTTGTTCTCTGGCTCTATGCTCGACCTCCTCGCGCGCAAACGCCGCCGCCTCCGCCTGCTGCTTGGCCTGCTCGGCCTCTTCGCGCGCCCTAGCCGCTTCCTGCTCGGCCTTTTGACGCGCCGCTTCGGCTTCCTGCTGCGCCTTCAACTTCGCCGTTTCGGCCTCCTTGCGCACTCTGGCTTCCGCTTCCGCATGCGCCAGCGCATCGACCTCCGCCTTGGCCTGCGCCTCCGCCACCAGCCGCTTGGCTTGCTCGGCTTCTTCGCGCGCCGTGATCGCTTCTTCCCGCGCGATAGCCGCCTCCCGTTCCGCCTTCAGGCGCGCCGCTTCGGCATCCTGCTGTGCCTTCAACTTCGCCGTTTCGGCTTCTTTGCGCACCCTGACTTCCGCTTCGGCATGCGCAACGGCTTCGGCCTCGGCCTTCGCCCGCGCTTCCTCGGCCTGCTGTCTGGCCTGTTCCGCTTCCGCCTTCGCTTGCGCTTCGGCGAGTTCTGCCCGTGCCTGAGCCGCTTCCTGCTCTGCCTTCAGACGCGCCGCTTCGGCGGCTTGCCGCTTGGCCTGCTCGGCTTCTTCCCGCGCCGCTGCCGCCACTTGCTCCGCTTTCAAGCGAGCCTCTTCGGCATCCTGCTGCGCCTTCAATTTCACGGCCTCGATTTCCTTGCGCGCACCTGCTGCCGCCTCGGCATAGGCATGCGCTTCGGCCTCGGCCTTCGCTTGGGCTTCGGCAAGCTCGGCCCTGATCTGGGCGGCTTCCTGTTCCGCCTTTAGCCTCGCCGCCTCGGCCTGCTCCCGTGCCCGACGCTCGAACTCTTCGCGCGCACGGGCAGCCTCCGCCGCCAGTCGCTTGGCCTGCTCGGCCTCTTCCCGCGCCTTCGCTGCTTCCTGCTCAGCTTTCAGTTTCGCAGCCTCGATTTCCTTGCGCGCGCTGGCTGCCGCCTCGGCATGCGCACGCGCGTCGGCCTCGGCTTTCGCCTGCGCCTGCGCCATCAGCCGCCGGGCTTGCTCGGCTTCCTCGCGCGCCTTGGCCGCTTCCCGCTCAGCCTTGAGCCGAGCCGCTTCGGCTTCCTGTTGGGCCTTTAACTTTGCAAGCTCGTTTTCCTTGCGTGCTGTGGCTGCCGCCTCGGCTTCCTTTTTCAGCTTTTCGGCTTCCAGTCTGGCCCCCTCGGCGGCCAATGCCTCGGGGGTGGGTACGCGAAACATTGAGGTAAAGTCCAGCTCCTCCAGATCATCGTCCTTCGGTTTCTTCATAGCCGGTGACATTCTGGCGGCAGCAGACGGTGGTGTTTTGACAGGAACGACTATCTTCGGAACATTGCCGGCTTGAGCCGAATGTTTTTTGTCCTGAATAAAACCGGATCGCAGCAGAACTTTGAAAGATTCGTCTAGGATGCTCCGCAGGCTGGGAGCCGCATGCTTGCTGATTTCGTCTAACGATGAATTGCCATCCACCATCATCAGGGCGCGCTTGATATCCCCCGACAACGTCGGTCTCCTGCTGCGAATTTCTTCTTCGCCCTTGGCAGTCCTGACGAAAATAATTTTGCTATCCATGTTTTTATTTTAATTGTTGACCTGTCGCCGTTTGATCGAAATCACCGCGTTGCATGCGGTTCAGGCTTTGCTCGGCTGCCGAGCAACTTGTTCATGAAGACGCCCAACTTGCTCCCCAGCGCCGTGCCCAATCCGGGCCCGAGAACGGCCGTACCCACCGCGGCTCCCGCCATGGCCGCCCTGCTGACGCTAACTTCCGGCTGCTCCAGCGTACCCGAAATCACCAGTGGCACACTCATCAAACCGGAGGTCCCCTTCAAATCCAAATCCAGCGTGCCGTTCAACTGCAGTAATGGAGTCATGTCTATCCTGCCGTCCGCATTCAGGGAGCCGGACGATATCTTCAGCTCGCCGAAATGATAGCCGGAAACGTCCACCCTCACTGCCCCGGTCAAATCGCTGAATCGGGTTACGCCGCCGCTCGTTGCAGTCTTGCCCGAATTGCTCACGACCTGCGCCAGATCCACCTTGCTCACCGTCCCGTCGCGCAAATGGAATTCGCCTGCCAATTTCAGATTCTCCGGGAAGCGGTCGAGTCTGTCCAGATTCATCAACAGCCTTGTCTGGCTCTCCATCCGTCCGGTGAATAACACCTCATTGGTCAGCGCCTCCACCAAGGGACGCATGTCGATATCGCGCGCAGCGAGACGTGCATTCAGCGCCGACTTTTTTCGATCCAGCCCCACTTCGCCGGAAAGACTCCCGCCATACAGCCTTGCCTGCAAGTTGCTCAAATCAAGCCGCTTAGAATGCAGCACGACATGAGAGCGGATGGAATCCACCGCGAGCGGCCGCTTGAAGCTTTCGGAAACCCGGGCCGTCACATCGGTCAGACGCAAGTCACCGACGAAGTGCGCCCCTTCCGCCAGCCCCTCCCAGCTATCCGCGCAGCTATCGAGCTTGCCCTTGCCGGACAGTAGGCCGGTCAGTCCTACGGGCTTGCCCAACAATGCCATTAATCGCTCCAGCGGAACCTCGGCCTTCCTCAGTTGAGCATGGAGTTCCAGTCTATTCGAGAAATCCAGCCGGCCGGCCCCCTCGACGCGCAGTCCCTCCGAAACAAGGGAGAATTGTTGCACCAGCAAGTATTCTCTTCCCAACACCCCGTCCAACTGTAATTCATCGATAGGCAATTTCGAGAGCCGCGGCAATTGCGGCGCAATCCAGTCACCGGCCCGCACCCTCACGGCGAAATGCCGATCCGGCAACGACGAAAAAACAACGGTCAGCTTTTGCTCGTCCTGCGCAAACCAGGCTCGCTGCACCGTTCCCGCCTCCGAAAACTCGAGCTTGCCCTCCAGCGGACCGACCGCCATTTCCGGCGCCAGCAATATCAAATCCGAGAACCACAGTTCGCGCACTGTCAGCCCCCGCTCGACGGCAGGTGCGCCGGACAATGCCGCCGCCAACCTGCTCATCTGAGCCATATGAGCGGCGCCATCCCGCACCTCGACATGCATCGCCAACCGTCCTGCCAGCAAATCCGGCAAAGCCGGCGACACATCGACCGAGCGCAACGCAATGCCATCCTGCCCGCCCAGCAGCACATCACGCAATTCGAGATGTGGCAATGGCAGCATGGAGGCACGCAGACTCCCGACGCGAACAGGAACCTGCAGCCGCGCACCCAGGGTACGCTCCAGCTCCGGAATGTAGACATTCAGCGGAATCAAATAAGCCGCCAGCATCGCAAACATCAGCAAGACAAACAGACTGAGCAACAGTCGCTTTAAAAAAATCATAAAAAATTCAAATTTTTTGTTGACCGAATTGGACTGAATCACTATGATGCGCACCTCTTCATTCCCTGATAGCTCAGTCGGTAGAGCGACGGACTGTTAATCCGCAGGTCCCTGGTTCGAGTCCAGGTCGGGGAGCCAGACACAGCAAGGCCTACAGCGATGTAGGCCTTTTTGTTTTTCATCTCATTCAATCCAATATCGCTCAATCGGTTACGACATTTCCAAACAGGGACAGGTGCTTTCACTTTGAATTACTTTCGGGCTGGAATATTGTCGGCATTGTAATCTTGGACCGCTTATATTAACGGAGGTCCGCAGGACTATATCGGAGACATGCCGCTGGGGACAGCAGATAATTTTTCATAAATGGAACCCTAAATTGGACTTGATGAGTTTGCTCTTTCTGCTGGTGCTGGCTGCACTTGGATGGTTCTGGCTAAACAGCCTTCGCATTCTTGAGATCGCTCGAAATGCGGGTAAACAAGCTTGCATTCAGGCGGACGTGCAATTTCTCGACGACACGGTTGCCAGCATCGAACTGGCGCTTGCTCGCGACCAATCCGGACGCAGGGTATTGCGCCGCACCTATCGTTTCGAATTCAGCGAGACCGGCAACTCCAGGGTCGATGGACAGGTCGTCATGCTTGGCGAAAAAATCGAGTCGGTAACAATGGAGCCTTATCAAATATTGCCATGACAGACATATCGTGCTCCTCATGTAAGGCCTGTTGCTGTCGGTTGGAAGTAATGCTGATGGGTGAAGACGACATTCCGGTGAATTTGACGGAACAGGATCGCTGGGAGGGATGGATCATGAAGCGTCTCGACGACGGCTGGTGTGCGGCTTTGGATAGAAACACCCTGCTGTGCACAATTTACGAGCGCCGCCCGATGATCTGCCGTGACTATCAGGCGGGAGACAGCGACTGTATTCAGGAACGACTTTTGCACGCCATTCCCGAGAGTGCTTCTTAAGGTTTCGGGTCGAGCGAAGGAAGCCGCCCTTCTCGATCTCAATGCGAATTGTCGCCTTCCCAACAAGCCTCGCCGGATGTCATGTGCCGTTTGCAACAGTAGAGCGTAGCGAAATAACCAATAACATATAAAACAGTTAGTTAGGAAGCAGCCATATCCGGGCATGCAGTTTGCTCCTCTTTAGGCAAACATCAGCCGGAGGATAAAACTGTGCAATTGCCCGTTATTAACATCGCAACAGCCGAGCCCCCCAAGGGGGGGTGTTCCGCCGGATCGTGCGGCTCCACCGACGATCAGATGGGCCACCTGCCGGATCACATCCGCGACAAGGTGAAGAACCATCCCTGCTATTCCGAAGAGGCGCACCATTATTTTGCGCGCATGCATGTGGCGGTCGCCCCGGCCTGCAACATCCAGTGCAACTACTGCAACCGCAAATACGATTGCTCGAACGAGTCGCGCCCCGGCGTGGTGTCCGAGGTGCTGAAGCCGGAACAGGCGGTGAAGAAGGTGCTGGCCGTCGCGGCGACGATCCCGCAGATGACGGTGCTGGGCATCGCCGGCCCCGGCGATGCGCTGGCGAATCCGGCGCGCACCTTCGAGACCTTCCGCAAGCTGTCCGAGCAGGCGCCGGACATCAAGCTGTGCGTCTCGACCAACGGTCTGGCATTGCCGGAGAACGTCGAGGAGATGTCGAGTTACAACATCGACCACGTGACCATCACCATCAACTGCGTCGATCCCGACGTGGGCGCGCAGATCTATCCGTGGATCTTCTGGAACAACAAGCGCATCAAGGGCCGCGAGGCCGCCGAGATTCTCATCGCCCAGCAGCAGAAGGGGCTGGAGATGCTGGTCGCCAAGGGCATTCTGGTGAAGGTGAACTCGGTACTGATCCCCGGCGTGAACGACAAGCATCTGGAAGAGGTGTCTAAGATCGTCAAGGCCAAGGGTGCGTTCCTGCACAACGTGATGCCGCTGATCTCGGAGGCCGAGCACGGCACATACTACGGCCTCACCGGCCAACGCGGCCCGACGCACGACGAGCTGCAAGCCTTGCAGGACGCCTGCGCGGGCGACATGAACATGATGCGCCATTGCCGCCAGTGCCGCGCCGACGCGGTGGGGCTGCTGGGCGAAGACAGGGGTGCCGAGTTCACCATCGACAAGATCGAGGAGATGGACATCGACTACGCCGAGGCGATGAAGATGCGCGCCGAGGTGCATGCGGCGATCAACGAGGAAATGGAGAGCAAACGCGCGGCGAAGACTGTAGGTCGGGCTTCACCCCGACTTGTCGCCCTGAAGGGCGACCTACGACCCGCGCGTCCCGTGCTGATGGCGGTCGCCACCAAGGGCGGCGGCGTCATCAACGAACACTTCGGCCACGCGAGCGAGTTCCTGATCTACGAAGCCTCCGGTGAAGGCGTACGCTTCATCGGCCACCGCCGCACGATTCCATATTGCGAGGGCGGCGACACCTGCGGCGACGGCGAGAGCGCCCTGGACGTGACCATCCGCGAACTCGCCGGCTGCGAAGCCGTGCTGTGCAGCAAGGTCGGCTACGAACCCTGGGGCCCGCTGGAAGCCGCAGGCATCCAGCCCAACGGCGAACACGCGATGGAGCCCATCGAGGACGCGGTGCTCGCGGTGTACGAAGAGATGCGCGCGGCGGGGAAGCTGGAAGCGAAAGCTGTCGAACAACAGAAGGTGGCTTGAGCACGAATCGTAAAGCTGCGTCATTCCGGCGTAGGCCGGAATCCAGCTAAAACAATATCCCGTGAAACGGACAAAACCATGCTGCCGTCCCGCTTCGCGGGAAATATTTAATCATCTGGATTCCGGCCTGCGCCGGAATGACGGGCAAATGGAGTTGGATTAAACAAGGAACACGACATGGCACTCGAAATCATCGAATCATGCACCAACTGCTGCGCCTGCGAACCGCTGTGCCCGAGCAAGGCTATCTTCGAGGCGAAGCCGCATTTCCTGATCGACGCGAACAAGTGCACCGAATGCGCGGGCGATTTTGAGGTGCCGCAGTGCGCGGCCATCTGCCCGATCGAGGGCGCGATCCTGAACGAAGACGGCGTGGCGCTGAATCCGCCCGGTTCGCTCACCGGCATCCCGCTGGCGGCCTGAGGAAGAGGAAATCATGGCAACTATCCACTTTTACGAGAAGCCCGGCTGCGGCAACAACACGAAACAGAAGGTGTGGCTCGCCGCATCCGGCCACACCGTGCTGGCGAAAAATCTGCTGACCGAAAAATGGACTGCGGAAAGATTGCGCACCTTCTTCGGCGAGCTGCCGGTCGCGCAATGGTTCAACCCTGCCGCTCCGCGCGTGAAATCCGGCGAAGTGATTCCCTCCGCATTCGGCGAAACCGAAGCACTGAACATGATGCTGGTCGATCCCTTGCTGATCCGTCGTCCGCTGATGGAGGCGGACGGCGTGCTATGCGTCGGGTTCGATGCCGAGGCGGTACGCGCCTGGATAGGGCTGAACGATGCCAAGCCGAACGGTAACATCGAGGCCTGCCCGAAAGATCATCACGCCAAGCCCTGCCCTGCCCCCGCAGGCCCCTCTCCTCAATCCTCTCCCGCAAGCGGGAGAGGAAGCAAACGAGAACAGCCTTATTTAACTCTGGAAAACAGTCATGCCTAAAGCCAAGGTCACTTTCGACAAGATAGGCCTCACCGTCACCGTACCCGCCGGCACGCGCTTGATCGAGATATCCGAACAGGTCGGCGCAGGCATCACCTACGGCTGCCGCGAGGGCGAATGCGGCACCTGCATGGTGCGCATCGTCAGCGGCATGGAGCACATGAGCGAACGCTCGGTGCTGGAAGACAAGGTGCTGCAGGAAAACATGGCCGGACGCGACCACCGCCTCGCCTGCCAGGCCCAGGTGCTGGGCGGCGACATCGTGGTGCGCGGCTGACAGGAGGCCATCATGCTGACCGACACCAAGCTTCCGCAAAAATCAGAAGCCCCTCTCTCTAACTCTGGTGTAACTACTAGCCATTCGACTAAGCCCGCAAGCGGGCAAGTCGCTGGTTATCTCCCGCAAGCGGGAGATAAGACGAACGTGAAGGACAATCTTAACTCCCCTGGCCTGTATGCGGAACTGATGGCGCATGCTGCGGACTTGCCGAACGACGAACTATTCGCGCAGATGATCGCCAGCCAGGTCTACGGCATGGGCGCGCTGCCGCCCGGAATCGGTCTCGATGAAAAGGACTTCTCCGCATTGCTGGCGAATCGCTTCCCCGGCATAGAACTGCTCATCAGCGGCGCCGATTACGTCGCCGACCCGCGTGCGCTGGAACGCGACGACCTGCTCGCGCTGCTGCTCGAACATCGTGCCTTCATGGATGGCTCGGAAGAATGGATGGCCGAGATCGTCACCGCCGCCTGCATGGCCAGCGACCACCTGTGGCAGGACTTGGGCCTGTGGTCGCGCACTTTCCTCAGCCAGTTGATGACGCAGAATTTCCCCTCGCTCGCCGCGAAGAACGTGCACGACATGAAGTGGAAGAAATTCCTCTACAAGCAGCTGTGCGAGAAGGAAGGCATCAATGCCTGCCGGGCGCCGAGCTGCGAGGTGTGTGCCGACTACCTGAGATGTTTCGGGCCGGAGGAATGATGCTCTGTGGGGCGCGATTTACCTCGAAGAGGTTCTTGTACCCTGTGGGTATCGCGCCCTTTTTCCAATGGCATGTCAGGGCGCGATGAATCGCCCCCCTACAAAACGCGCATGACTACCGATCGCGCCATCGCCGCCTACCTCGGCCTCGCCATCGGCGACGCCTTGGGTGCAACGGTGGAGTTCATGACGCCGCGCGAGATCGCAGCACTTTATGGCGTGCACGACACGATGCGCGGCGGCGGTTGGCTACATCTGAAACCGGGACAAGTCACCGACGACACCACGATGTCGCTCGCACTCGGCGAGTCCATCCTTGCGCAGGGCAAAGTGGATGCGCTCGCCGCCGCGCAGGCGTTCGACGCGTGGATGCGGGCCAAGCCGGTGGACATCGGCAACACCGTGCGGCGCAACCTGCTGCAGTTCCGCAAGACCGGTGAACCGGAAGCGCCCTACTCCGACCACGACGCCGGCAACGGTGCTGCGATGCGCGTGTTGCCGGTGGCGCTCGCCACTTTCGGCCAGAGCGAAGATACAGTGCGCGCCGCCTGCCGCGCGCAGGCCCATGTCACCCACCACTGTGCGCTTTCCGACGCCGCCTGCGAGACGCTGGTGCTCATGGTGCAGGACGCATTGCGCGGCGCTACCAAGAACGACTTGCTGCACAAGCACGCGCACCCGCTTGCTGCGCGCCATCCCGAATTCAGGTTCCGCGCGGTGCGCCAGAGCCAAAACCCCAGCGGCTATGTCGCCGACACGCTGCAGGCGGTGTTCCAGAGCTTCTTCGACACCGACGACTTCCGCGGCTGCCTGATCGACGTGGTCAACCGCGGCGGCGACGCCGACACCACCGGCGCGATTACCGGAATGCTGGCCGGGACGACATATGGACTGGAACAGATACCGGCCCCATGGTTGAACGCACTGGATATAAACACCCTGCGGTCATGCGAAGCGCAAGCACGGGCTCTGATTCGAATAGCGGACATGCCGGGCTAGAGGCGCGAACACACCGAACCCGAAACCCTGATTCCATAACGCTGTTCCTGAATCAATCTTCTTCGATGTTGTGTTCGCGTTTCTTGGGGAGAAGTATCTCCTGATCGTTGCGCTCCGGCTGTTGCACCTTGGCGGGAGCGGGTTGCGATTTTGCTTGGCTCTTGCTGGGTTCCTTCACTGGGGCAGCCGTTCCCGGCGCGCCGCCCCATCGGATGTCGCTCGCACAAGCGGTCAACAGCAGGACCAATAACAAAACGGAATTTTTCATGCTGCGTCCTCCGTGCTTCGGCTAACCATTCAACCTGGGAACCGTAGTTGAACGAAGTGTAGTGTGCGCTCATCGCGGTGCAGGACAAAACGGGACGACGAGCCATCTCGAGGAGGAGCCTCGCCGCCATGCGCTGCGAGGGCGTGCAATACGCTCCGCAGCTACTCACCCGATGAATGATACCAAAATTCTTTTCTGTTCATTTTCTTGCGGCCTCAACGGAGCGGTCAACTGCGATTTTTAGGTTCAAGATGAAGTTCGTCCAGACAGCTTTCTATCGCGACAACCACCTGGTTAAAACGTCTTTCCGCAGTCGCGATCAATTGCGGATATTCCTGAATACTCCCGGCCTCGATCGCCTGCTCCAGTTCGCGCGCCGCCTCCTCAAGGAGGACCGCGCCGACGGACGATGCGACTCCCTTCAGCGTATGCGTGAACCGTTCCGCAGTAGCGCTATCGTTGACGGCTAGCGCATTCCGTATGGACTGCACCGCCTGCCCCTGGCTGGGAATGAATTTTTCCAGCATGGACAGGTAGATGTCTTCGCCGCCCATTCTCGCCATCGCATTGGCCGCATCCAGGACGGCTTCGTCATCGCTCCGATACCGTATCTCGTCTACGGGGTGCGCCGGAGACTCGTCACGATGGGTCCAGCGGGCAAGGGTGGCATACAAGGTCTGGTAGTGCAGCGGCTTGGAAAGATAATCGTTCATGCCGGCGGCGAGACAGACTTCACGGTCACCTATCATGGCATTGGCCGTCATTGCGATGATGGGCAGATCGGCCAGCGCCGGATTTTCCCGGATACGGCGCGTGGCCTCCAGGCCGTCCATTTTCGGCATCTGCATATCCATCAGCACCGCATCGAATTTTTCCCGCTCCAGCGCCTGCAACGCTTCGATCCCGTCGTCGGCGATGCCGACCTCCATGCCGGCGCGCACCAGCAGGATATTGGCCAGTTGCTGATTGAATTTGCTGTCCTCCACCAGCAGGACATGCAAGCCGCTCAGGTCAGCGTGGATGTCGTCCGGCTGCGAAGGCTGCGGCAATATAATCCGGTCCGACGTGCATGTCATGAGCGCGTCCAGCAACCCGGACGGCGTGACGGGTTTGTTGATGACCGCATCCAGCAATCTTGCCGCGCCGGAGACATTGATCCGCTCGGTATGTTTGTGGCCGGACAGGAAAATCACCTTGGGGCGTCGATGCAACGGCAGATCCTGTTTGATGCGTTTCGCCACTTCCATGCCGCTCATGCCGGGCATGCTCCAATCCAGTATCACGCAACCGAACGGTTGCCCTTCTTCGTCAGCACGTTCGATCTCCGCCAATCCTTCACCGCTGTCGGAAGCCGACAATGCTTCGATGCCGAACGACTCCAGTATGGCCAACATCACTCGGCGCGCACTGTCGTTGTCGTCCACCACAAGCACCTTCATTCCGCTCAAATCAGGAGCGTTGCCGGCCTCGTCCGGAATGTAAGTGAAAGGAATCTCGAATGCGAAAAGGCTGCCCTTGCCCAGCGTGCTTTCCACCCATATGCGCCCGCCCATCAACTCCACCAGACGCTGGGAAATTGCCAGCCCCAATCCGGTGCCGCCGTATTTCCGCGTGGTGGAAACATCGGCCTGACTGAAAGACTGGAAGAGCTTGTCGATCTGTTCCGGCGTCATGCCGATGCCGGTGTCCCTCACCGTAAAAAGCAACACAACCTGACCGTAGCTCTCGCCTTCGGCGTGCATCTGTTTTTCCATTCTGATCTGGATTGCGACCTCGCCCGCTTCGGTGAACTTCACGGCGTTGTGGGCAAGATTGTTCAGCACTTGGCCCAGGCGCAACGAATCGCCGACCAGCACTTGCGGAATTCCGCGCGCCTCGTCGATCAAAAACTCCAGGCGTTTTTCCTCCGCGCGGATGCTGATAATGGCGGCGACACCTCGCAGCACGGCATCCAGACTGAACGGGGTTTTCTCCATCTCCAGCTTGCCGGATTCGATCTTGGAAAAATCGAGTATGTCGTTAATGATGCCCAGCAGCGAGTTGGCCGAAATGGAAACCTTCTCTAGATAATCCCGCTGCACCGGCGTCAACTTGGTCTCTAGGCACAGGTACGAGAACCCGATGATGGCATTCATCGGCGTGCGTATTTCGTGGCTCATGTTGGCGAGGAAATAGCTCTTGGCCTGGCTGGCCAGTTCCGCATCATATTTGGCGGAGATCAGTTCCTGCTGGATGCGTTTGCTCCGGCTGATGTCGCGCACCATGCAGGTGAAGTGGCGTTGTCCGCCCAACATCATCTCGCTTACCGCAAGCTCCAGCGGGAAGGTGCTGCCATCCTTGCGACGCCCGGTGATCTCGCGCTCGCCGCTGTCGGCGTTCGTATCCTTGCTCCTTTGCACCAAACTATCGTCGCACACCCAATCGGCCGATTCCGGCATCAGCATGCCGACATGCTGTCCGACGACCTCGTCGGAGGTGTAACCGAAAATGCGTTCGGCATTGGCGGAAAATTCTTCGACGGTGCAATTCTTACCGAAGGTGATAATGCCGTCCGCGATGGTATGAAGTATCGCGTACATGCGCGCCTCGGTGTCGCGCAAGGCCAGTTGCTTGGCATATTCCGCGGCGGCATTGCTCAGGTCCTGCTGGGCTTGCATTTTCGAATAACGCATCCTGATGAAATACCAGCATCCCACCAGCAACAGCAGCAACATTCCTGCCGCATAAAACGCGGTGGACCACATCACTCTGGAACTAGATTCCCAGATTTGCTTGTCCGGAACAAACGAAACGACTTTCCAGAAATACTTGTCCGGATCGACGCTGGTGCGTATCTGGCCAGCCCCCTCCGTCGGCGAGCTTTTCCGCGGCCTCAGCGGATAGACCGTTTCGAAATTCCATAGCCCGCTGTCGTCTTCGAATTGACCGTTCTTCTCCGCCTTGATTTTTTGCCATGCCGCGGGAAATCTTGCTCCCAGCGTCTTGGGCTGGTCGAACATGAATCCCCACTCATCATCCGGCGCATTGCTCTTCAGCCAGTAGCCATCACTGTTCAGCAGCATGTTCCGGCTACCCGATACATCGTTGCTTGCGCCTATCCGCGACAGGAGTTCGTTGACGGCGACAGTGACGACCAATACCCCGAGACGGTGTGCCCGTGCATCGAATACCGGCGTGGCAATGCGAACGATGGGGCTGTGAGGAACGACGACCTTTCCGTTTTCGAACTCCAGTTGCATGGGCGATACATACACCTTGCCCGGTGAAAGCGTGACGCTCTCGGCGAAGTAAAAACGGTCGCTTTTGTTTTCCAGCTTGCTGCGATCCGTAACGCTGATATGCCCGTCGAGATGACTTATTCTCATCATCTCCGTGCCGTTTTCATCCAGCAGACGCAGCTTGGAATAAGTCGGATGCGTCAAGCAGAACATGATGTATTCCCGATGCAGATTTTCCATCCCGGCGCGGGTTAATTTCCGCACTGCGGTCAATTCCGGAAATGCGGCAAGGTAAAGCACATCTTGAACGCTGGCATCCAGCGAGCGTTCGATGGCCCGCCCGTCGGACACCACGTTCAGCGAACCGTCGGCTTTCAGAATGGCTTTCTGATCGTTGACCGCCTGATTGAAAAGATAGACTGCCGCCAGCACGACCAGTAACGCCAATGGAATGAACAGTGCAAGAAAACTTTGGCGGAACCGATTGGGCATGTGGACGCCTTTCATCCCAGATAATCCAACAGACCGTCACTCCGGCACAGGCCGGAATCCAGACGATTAAAATCTCCCGCGCAACCGGGACAATTATGGTTTTTCCGTACATCGAAACTCGCCGCCAACGGCTCGTTTTGTCTGCTTCGCAAAGCGTTTTTATAACTGGATTCCGGCCTGCTCCGGAAAGACGCGTTTTTGTGCTCATGAACTACTGGGGTTCATGGAAATAGCCCGGATGCATGGACTACAGTCTGGCCGGCAGCGGCCCGTCCCGGCAACGGGGACAAACTGCAACCGGAATCAGCGCTTGGCGAACTTGTCTGCCTGTCCCCACATAAAATCCCTCAATTGCTGCATCTCGACCGACTTCTCGCCGGCATCCTTCAGCAGTTTGGAATTCTCGTTTCGCAAGTAGTCCTGCATCATTTTGATCTTGAGATGCGTCCTGACCCGAGCCGCGACAATAGGCGCACTGATAGGCTTGTGAATGAAATCCGATGCCCCCACGGAGAATCCGAGCTCTTCGTCCTTGATCTCGTTCTTCGCGGTTATGAATATCACCGGCACATGCATGATCGCGGCGTTATCCTTGAGCAGACGGCAGACCTCGAAACCATCCATGCTCGGCATCATTACGTCGATCAGAATTAAGTCGGGCGGATTGGCGAAAGCGAGCTCGAGCGCATCCGGACCATTACTGGCTTTCTGGATGTCGTAATCCTTGTTCAATATTTCGTCCATCAGACTCAAATTGAACGGCTCGTCGTCCACCACCAATACTGTTGGGCGTTTAGAAGGAACTGACATGGCATATCCTTTCATTTGAGATACGACAGAGATGTCGCACCGACGATTCCCGATGTGCCGATACGCGCTGCAGATTCTATGCTTGTGCCGCCCCATTGCCAGTCAGGTATAGACCTACCTTGCAGGGTAGGTCTATACCTACCTGGTATTCTTCAATACGGGTCTAGGCGTACCGTTGTCTGTCAAAACAATTCGACCTCTGGTACATTTCACTCTCACAGACCTACAGTATTCCCTGTATCTGCCGCTAGATATTTTGCGTCGGTAATAATATAAAGCAGTCGGGGCGATTGCGAAGCTGGAAAGTGCAATTGCATTCTTTTCGTTTTATTAAAACAACACCAATAACCATGCTAAATCTCTCACTCAAAACTCGTCTGTGGCTGCTCGCGCTGATCAGCGCAACCGGCATCGCCGTTCTGGCCATCTCATCCATCTGGCATGCATACCAGAGCAAGGCCGTACTGCTCAGTTTCGTCGATGAGAAGATCGCCCTGAACCGCTCGGCCACCGCATCCTATTCCCACGGTTTGCAGATGGGGCAGGCATTGCGCAACATCCTGCTCGATCCCGCCAACAGGAAGGCCTACGACAATCTGGCTGCCGCCAGCAAATCATTCAGCCAGGAAACCGACAAGCTGGTATCCATGGTCGCGAAAACGCCCGGCAGCACCGAGATCACCGCCCGGCTGAAGCGCAATATCGAACAATGGCTGCCGCTGCAGAATCAGATCCTCCAAATGGTCAACGAGCAGAAGAATGCCGAAGCCATGAGTCTGCTCGTCGCCAGGGAAACGCCCGCATGGCGCGCGGTCAAGGATGACCTGTTGGGCGTGGTCAAGACTTCCGAGGAAGGCGCAGCCAGCAGCAGGCTCGAGCTTGTCGCCGGCTTCGACAGTTCGCGCAATTTTTCCATTGTGCTCGGCCTGATCAGCTTCCTGATGGTGACCGCGATCACCGTGTTCGTGGCACGCGGCATTTTCAAACTGATCGGCGGCGAGCCGGCCTATGCCGCGACCACGTTGCGGCGAATCGCCGATGGCGACCTGACACAGCAGGTGACCGTTCGCCCCGGCGACAACGCCAGCATTGTGGCCGCGATGCGGGAGATGCAGTCGCACATCCACCAGCTGATCGGTAATTCCGTCTCCAGCGCCGATTCCGTGGTGCATGAAAGCGAAGGTTTGCAGGACGATGCCGCGCGCCTGTCGAAATCCGCAGAAGACCAAAGTGCGGCGGTTGAAGCCATCGCCGCGGCGGTGGAGCAGCTGACGGTCAGCATCAGTGTCATGTCGGAAAACGCCAACGAGGCCGGAAACCTCTCCACACAATCCGAAAAGCAGGCCAGCGAAGGGCTGAAGCTGGTTTCCGCCACGACCGGCACGATCCAGAATGTCGCCGAGCGCATGACCGAAGCGTCGGCCACGATGGAAGAACTGGCCAAAAAAGTGGGTAGCGTAAGCGGCATCGTCCAGACCATCCGGGACATCGCCGATCAAACCAACCTGCTGGCACTGAATGCCGCCATCGAGGCGGCGCGCGCGGGCGAACAGGGGCGCGGCTTTGCCGTGGTCGCCGACGAAGTCCGCAAGCTGGCGGAGCTCACCACGAAATCGACCCAGGAAATCTCCAGGATCGTCGAAGGCATCGGCCAGACCACGGATGCCGCGGTGAACGCCATGCAGCGCGTCAAGGAGCTCGCCCTGAATGGCGCGAACCAGACCGAGGACGTCAACAAGGCGGTGCAATTGATGGACCAGTCCTCGCTTGAAGTCGGCAAGGCGGTTTCGTATATCGTCAATGCATTGCGGGAACAAACTGCCGCCAGCAACGATATCGCGAAGCGCATCGAATCGATTGCCCAAGGTATCGAGCAGACGCATGCCGCCTCGGCGGAGTCCAGCCGCCGCTCCGGCGTGCTGGTGAACCTTTCACATGTGCTGAAAGAAAGCGTTCGCCGCTTCAGGGTCTAGCCGCCTATTCCGGCTTGCCCGCCATCACCTGCTTCACCCACGCTTGCTGACAGACGCGTTTGCGTTTCTGCTCCAGCAGTTTGCGGATATGGGGACGAGCCTGCGTCAGGCTCAGCACGTCGGCTTCGGTGATCGCGTCGCAGCGCAGGACATGGAATCCGAGTTCGGATTCCAGTACGCCGCTGACTTCGCCGGCATTCAATTCGAATAAGGCTTTATCCAGTTCCGGAAAGAGTTTGCCGCGCGGCAGGTCGCCAAGCTTGCCTCCATCCAACGCGGTTGGGCATTCGGAATGCTTGAGCGCCTGCTCTTCGAAGCGCTCCGGCTCTTTCTGCAAACGTACGGCAATTTCCGCGATGCGCTGCTGTGCCGCTACTCGGGTGTTCTCGGGGATGGTGTCATTGACGGTGATGAGGATGTGGCGCGCCAGCCGCGTTTCGGGGCGGCGGAACTGGTCGGGGTGATATTGGTAATACAGCTCGACATCGATGTCGCTGACATTGGCCGCGCGCGTGGCGACTTTTTCCAGGATGGCTTCGACCTTGAGTTCGCGTTCCAGCGCTTCGGCGAAACCGGCCTCGTCGAGGCCGTTGCGCGCGAGGTCTTCGGCGAAGTCGTCTTCGTTGGGATAGCGTCCGCGTATCTCCTGCATCGCGGCTTGTAACGTGGCGGGCGGCACCATCGCATCGCGCGCTTCGGGGGCGGCCAGCACGCGCGTTTCGAGTTCGTGCTGTTGCTGCGCCATGTTCTGAATGCGCTCGAATTCGGATGGTTGCAGCGCATCCGGAATCTTGCCGTAGAGTTTTTGCGCGGCCTTGAGCGCGAGGTAGGCGACGCTGCTGTCGATTACTTCAGGCATGAGATTTCTCCTCGTCGTCGTAGACATGCACCGCCTCCAGCGCCGACTCCGGCACTTGCAGCACATGATCGTGAAAAATGACCTGGTATTGCACGCCGCCTGTTTCGTCGCGCAGCACCTTCAATATTTCGCCCTCCATCCCCGGCGCGGCGCGCACTTCGCCGCGTACGGCGAGCGTGACCTTGCTGCGCACTTTCTCGCGGCTCTCGTATTTGCTGGGCGTCCACGGCTCGTCGATTCCGATCAGCTCTTCTTCGCGAAAGCCGACGATCTTGTCCTGGTCGAGGAAGTTGACGGTGTAGATCAATTGGTCTTGCAAGAACGTGCCGACGTTGATGACGAAGCCGGTGCTGCCGCGCCGGATCAGCAGCGTGCCGGTGGGCACGCCCGGATAGGTGCCGTCGTTGCGCACGTTGCGGATGATGCGGACCTCGTCGCCGAATTCGTATTTAGGCAGCATGGCTTATCCTCTGTCGTCATTCCGGCGCAGGCCGGAATCCAGATAAACAAAATATTCCCCGCGTAGCGGGACAGCATTCAGGCTTTGTCCGCTGCGCGGGCTGTCTGATTCGACTGGATTCCGGCCTGCGCCGGAATGACGGGACAGGATGTTCATCACGCCCCCGCTTTGTTCACCGTGATCGAACTGATCGGCACGAACTTCGTTTGCGGCTCGTGCATGTGGAACACCTTGAACACTTTCTCGGTCAGCGCGTCGGACTTCACGAAGTCCTGATACGCCTGCTGCAGCAGCGTGGCGTAGATCACGCGGCGCGCAGCCTCCACGTCTGGCAGGGTCGTCTTGGCGAGATAGTTGTGATAGCGCTGCAGGATATGCAGGCGGTTTACATGCACCACCGAAGGGTCGAATTCGATGCCGAAGTAGGTGAGAAAATCTTCGGCGGAGACCAGTTCCTCCATCGCTTCATCCAGTGTCAGTTCGTCCATCATGCTCTCCTTTGCAGATCGTCTTCGTTCATCGTGTGGTGCAACACTTCCAGCAATGCCTTGCCGCCGATGCGGTCGTGGCTATCCAGTTGCACCAGTTTTTCCAGCATCGCTTTCCCGGTTTCGATGTGGCCTAGGCGCAGGTTGATGTAGCCTGCGGCCTTGAGCACCATCAGGTAGAAGCGCACCAGTCCCATCGAGCGCATCACGCCCGCGCCGACGTTGGCCTCGCGCAGATACACCCATGTGTCGGGGAACTCCAATCGCCGACCGACTACGGCCAGCGCGCTCTCGGCCACCAGCAGCGCGTCTTCGAGGCGGTGCTGGTAGAAGTAGTAGCGGTACAGCGCGACCAGCACGATCAGGTGTTGCGGCGCCATCAGGTTGGCGCGCAGCAGCAGGCCTTCCGCCGCTTCGCTGCCGTAGGCGTCAGCGGCATCTTCCAGCAAGCGCGACACATCCAGCGCCAGCGGTTCGTCGAAATACAATTCGGTTTGATCGAAATCCAATAAGTCCACAATGCCTCCTTATTTCGAAGCCGCGTCATTCCGGCGCAGGCCGGAATCCAGCAAATAAATATATCCCGCGTAGCGGACAAAACTGTTTTGTATCGCTTTGCGATGTTTGTTCGATTCGACTGGATTCCGGCCTGCGCCGGAATGACGGTTCAGTATCTTCATGCTCTTTCTTTCACGATTTTGCGCGCCACTTCCGTGCCGCATAAATCGTCCGCATCGCAGGTGCGGCATTGGCCGTCCACCGCTTCGCCGCGCTTGTTCAACTGTCCTTCCAGCACCTCGATGCGCTCCATCAGGCAGGCGATTGCGCGGCCGACCGGATCGGGGATCAGGTGATGGTCGAGGTTGATGCCGTAGATGTTGTTCGCATCCGCTTCTTCGGTGCGCAGCACGACCTTGGCGGGGATTCCGACCACGGTGCGGTGCGACGGGACATCCTTGACCACCACCGAATTCGCGCCGACGCGCACCTGTTCGCCCAGCGTGATCGCGCCCAGTATCTTTGCGCCCGCACCGACTACGACGCCGTCGCCCAGAGTAGGGTGGCGTTTGCCCTTGTTCCATGTCGTGCCGCCGAGGGTGACGCCGTGATACAGCGTCACGTCGTCGCCGATCTCCGCGGTCTCGCCGATTACCACGCCCGCGCCGTGGTCGATGAAGAAGCGCCGGCCTATGGTCGCGCCCGGATGGATGTCGATGTTGGTCAGCAGACGTGCGAACCATGAAATGAGCCGCGCCAGATAGCGCAGGCCGAACTTCCACAGCCGGTGCGCGATGCGCTGCATCAGGATGGCGTGCACGCCGGGATAGGTGGTCAGCACCTCGAAGCGCGAACGCGCGGCGGGGTCGCGCTGGAACACGCAGCTGACGTCTTCACGCAGCAAGCGCAGCAGGCTCACCTTTTCGGCACGCTGAACAAAACCCTCTCCCACCCCTTCGGGGCACCCTCTCCCGCGTGCGGGAGAGGGGTTCAATAGCCCCTCGCCCTGTAAGGGAGAGGGGTTGGGGAGAGGGTGCGCGTCTAGCGACATGTCATCTCCTAGTGCGCCGCGCCGGGCTGGCTGCGCCCGATGTAACGCTGGTAAAGGAACAGCAACTCCTGATCGGCCGGGGAGCGCTTCGCGCGCTCCGCGAAGCTGCGGATATCCGGCAGTAGCGCGCGCGCCTCGGCCTGACTCAGGTTCAGGCCCATCGTGGCATAGGCGGCGATGATGCCGTGCGCGCCGGAATGCTTGCCGACCACCAGCTTGTGGCGGCGGCCGACCTCGACCGGATCGAAGCCCTGATAGGTGTCCGGATCTTTCAGCAGGCCATCGACGTGGATGCCCGCCTCGTGCGTGAACGCGCCTTCGCCGACCACGCTCTTCTGCCAGGGAACGGGACGGCCCGATGCGCTTGCAACCAGCTTCGACAAATCGGTGAAGTGCGTGAGGTCGATGCCGGTGTCCATGCCGTAGAGCTTCTTCAGTCCCAGCGCGACTTCCTCCAGCGGCGCATTGCCCGCGCGTTCGCCCAGACCGTTCACGGTGGTGTTGATATGCGTCGCGCCTGCTACGGCGGCGGCGAGGCTGTTGGCGGTGGCAAGGCCGAGGTCGTTGTGCGCGTGCATTTCGATTTCGAGATCGCACGTAGCGCGCAACGCGGCGATGGCCTTGTGTACCCCGAACGGCTCCATCACGCCCAAGGTGTCGGCGAAACGGATGCGTTGTGCGCCCGCGTCTTGCGCAGCTTCGGCTACCTGCAGCAAGAACTCGGGATCGGCGCGTGACGCGTCTTCGCAGCCGACGATGATGTCGCGCCCGAAGTGAAAGGCGCGTGGCACGATGTCGTGTATGGTGTCGAGCACCCACTGGCGGTCGCGCCCGAGTTTCTTCTTCAGGTGGATGTCCGACACCGGGATGGATAAGTCCATCATTTGCACATCGACCTGCTCGCAAGCCTTGAGGTCGTCCATGCACATGCGGTTCCACACGACCAGCTTCGCCTTCAGGCCCAGCGAGGCCACCGCGTTGATGCTGTCGCGCTCCTCCTCGCCCATCGCCGGGATGCCGACTTCCAGCTCCGGCACGCCCAGCGCATCCAGTTGGCGCGCGATGTCCAGCTTCTCATCCAGCGTAAACGCCACCCCGGCGGTCTGTTCGCCGTCGCGCAGGGTGGTGTCGTCGATGATGATGGTGCGGGACATGATGTCGGCCTTATGCGTACGTCGGCGCGAACGCCTTCTCCGGTTCGGCCGCGGGGCCGTCGCCATCCCAGTACGGCGACAGCTTGCGCAGTTGCGCGATGATCTCCGGCACGACGGCGATCACGCGATCCACTTCGGCCTCGGTGCTGTAGCGCGACAGCGAGAAGCGCACCGTGCCGTGCGCGGCGGTGTAGGGGATGCCCATCGCGCGCATCACATGCGAAGGTTCCAGCGAACCCGAGGTGCAGGCCGAACCGCTCGACGCGGCGATGCCGAACTTGTTCAGCAGCAACAAGATCGCCTCGCCCTCGATGAACTCGAACGCGATGTTGCTGGTGTTGGGCAGGCGGTCGTCCGGGTTGCCGGTGACGAAGGAGCGCGGTACTTTCGCGAGGATGCCGGCCTCCAGCTTGTCGCGCAGGCGAGCCACTTCGGTGTTCTCGAAGGCCATCGCTTCCATCGCCATCTCGGCGGCCTTGCCCAGACCTACGATGGACGTGGTGTTCTCTGTGCCCGCACGGCGACCGCGTTCCTGATGACCGCCGCGCAGCAGCGGACGGAAGCGCACGCCGCGCTTCAGGTACAGCACGCCCACGCCCTTGGGCGCGTGCAGTTTGTGGCCGGACACCGACAGCATGTCGATCTTGGTGTCTTTCAGGTTCAGCGGCACCTTGCCCACGGCCTGCACCGCGTCGGTATGGAACATTGCACCGGCCGCGTTCGCAAGCTCGGCCATCTCCACCACCGGGAAGAACGTGCCGGTCTCGTTGTTCGCCCACATCACCGACACGACGGCGGTCTGGTCGCCGAGCAGCTTTTTGTATTCGTCCAGATCGAGGCGGCCCTTGCCGTCCACCTTGAGGTAATGCACCTTGTAGCCGTCTTTCTCCAGCCAGGCGCACAGCGTCAGGATGGCGGGATGCTCGACGGTAGTGGTGATGATTTCCTTGCGTTCCGGCTGTGCCTTCAATGCGGACAGGATCGCGGTCGAATCCGACTCCGTGCCGCAGGAGGTGAAGATGATCTCGGAGTCGTGTTCCGCGCCGAGCAATTCCTGCACCTGCATGCGCGCCTTCTTGATCGCGAGCCCGACCTTGTTGCCGAAGCTGTGCATCGACGAGGGATTGCCGAACTGCTCGGTGAAGTACGGCAGCATGGCCTCCACCACGGCGGGGTCTACCCTGGTGGTCGCATTGTTGTCGAAATAGATGCCGGTCATTTCTGTATCCTTCTCTCGTAGGTCGGGTTAGGCGCAGCCGTAACCCGACACCTCTTTTCTCAACTTGCTCATGTCGGGTTACGCTGCGCTAACCCGACCTACATATCGTTTAAACGTGGCAGCTCGCCCTGCTCAACGCCCCGGCCTTGGTCGGCACGATCTTGATGAACTCTTTCAGTTCTTCCATCAGCTTCTGCTGGATGCCTTGCAGCGTCAGCGCCTCCATCTGGCAGCCCGCGCAGGCACCGGTCATGCTGACGTAGATGGTCTTGCCGTCCACGTCCAGCAGTTCGATGTCGCCGCCGTCGCGCTTGAGTTGCGGGCGCACGGATTCCAGCACCGCCTCGATCTTGCGGATGCGCTGCAGATTGGTCATGCCGGCAGGCTTGGCCTCTTCTTTGGATGGGGTGCCGGGCTTGAAGCTCTCGCCGCGCTCGGCCATCACCTTCACCAGGATCTCTTCGATGCCTTCGTGACAGGAGGAGCAGCCGCCGCCCGCCTTGGTGTAGTTGGTCACGTCCTGCACCGAGGAGAGGTCGTTCGCGCGTATCGTGTCCTCGATCATCACCGCGTCGATGGCGAAACACTTGCACACCAGCGCGCCTTCTTCGTGATCGTCGCTCCACTCTTCGCCGCGATAGTTGGCGACGGCGGCTTGCAGCGCCTCGCGTCCCATCACCGAACAGTGCATCTTCTCGGGCGGCAGGCCGTCGAGGTAATCGGCGATGTCCTGGTTGCTCACCTTGAGCGCCTCGTCCAGCGTCTTGCCCTTGATCATCTCGGTCAGCGCGGAAGAAGACGCAATGGCCGAGCCGCAACCGAAGGTCTGGAAATGCGCGTCGAGGATGATGTCGGTCTCCGGTTCGACCTTGAGCATCAGGCGCAGCGCGTCGCCGCAGGAGATAGAGCCGACATCGCCCACGCCGTTCGCACCTTCCAGCACGCCGGCGTTGCGCGGTTGGAAGAAGTGCTCTTTAACTTTGTCCGAGTAGTCCCACATGGCGATGCTCCTTAAGCAGAGAAAGAGGAACCGCACGCGCAGCTGGAGCTGGCGTTCGGGTTTTCGAATTTGAAGCCGCTGCCGTTCAGGCTGTCGACGAAATCGACGGTCACGCCTTCGAGCAGCGGAGCGGAGAGCGGATCGACCAGCAGCGTGACCGCGCCGTATTCCAGCACGGTGTCGTCTTCGTTCTTGGCTTCTTCCAGCGTCATGCCGTACTGGAAGCCGGAGCAGCCGCCGCCGGAGATGGCGATGCGCAGTCCGGCCACGGGGGCGTCCGCCCCCTTGATGAATTTCTCTACGGCGGAGATTGCGTTGGGGGTCAGGTTGATCATGGTTCGCTCCTATCAGGGTGGTAGTGCCTGATACTCCGCAAACTCTGTGCCAACCAATATGACCGCATGCAACCGATTGTTTAATTTAAAAATCAATCAAACAATCAGCTCAACCAGCATGTATGGAACACAACGGGGAATAGCTCATGTGAGGTTTGCTACAAAGCGGTGCGATGGACATCGACCGGACAGGTTGGAACGGGAGGTAACGGGGACAAGCGCATCCTGGATATCTGTCCAAAATTTCTGCGCGGTCGGCTGTAGCATGGGCTGACACGCTTATTCAAACAACTTGAACAAGGACTTGAAACTCACAACACACGCTGAGTACCGCCGCCTTCCAGCGGTAGCCAGACACATTTATCGTGTGCCGTCGCCTCATCTTTTCCGGTCCTCTTCGGCCTCGCAATAACAATCGTGACGCCAGCGGCATTGCTCTTCCCTCTTCTGGGTGCAATTATCGGCGGTTGGCGTCGCATAGCAGGGAACCTGCCCATGCTCTTCCTGAATCTGCCGGATCAATTCGGCCTGTATGCTGAAGCTGCTCCCCTTTTCCGGTTCCATATCGCCCCCCGTCAGTGTGTCGCCATACTCAATCGCCGGCCCACGCCGACCTTCAAGAACTTTGCCGGCGCATCCTAACAACATTGCAAGGGAATAAAAATAGACCGAAATATCTATGCAATCCGGCCTATGTATTCGGGATACCAAAACAAAAAGGCCAACCTTTCGGCTGGCCTTTTGCTGATTCCTGATGCGACGCGATTAAGCGCGCTTCTTGAACTCGTTGGTGCGGGTGTCGATTTCGATCTTATCGCCGATTTCGATGAATGCCGCAACGGGCAGCTCGAAGCCGGTGCTGATCTTGGCCGGCTTCATTACCTTGCCGGAAGTATCGCCGCGCACCGACGGCTCGGTGTAAACGACTTCGCGCACGATGGTGTTGGGCAGCTCGACGGAGATCGCCTTCTCGTTATAGAACACCACTTCGCAAGCCATGCCGTCTTCGATGTAATTGATCGTGTCGCCCATGCTCTCGGCTTCGATCTCGTACTGGTTGTATTCCTGATCCATGAACACGTACATCGGATCGGCGAAGTAGGAATAGTTGCAGTCCTTGCGGTCCAGAATGATCTGGTCGAACTTGTCGTCGGCAGCGTACACGGTTTCCTTGGCGGCTTCGGTCAACAGATTCTTCATCTTCATCTTGACCACCGAGCCATTACGGCCGGAACGGCTGTACTCGGCCTTCAGAATAACCATCGGCTCGCCGCTCACATTAATGACGTTACCTACGCGAAGTTCCTGTGCTGTTTTCATGTTTACTGCCCCTCAATTTCGAAGGCGCGCATTCTACCGACTTCCTGATAAAAATCCAGTAAATTCAACGCCAGATTGTTTTCTGCCAATTCCCGCGCCCAGACCAGGGCCCGGGCATCCAATTCGCCGCGAACGGCGGCGTATGCGGGCCACGCCGCGCCGGCCCCGCCTTCGCCGTTCCACTCCCGCCACAAGCCTTGCACCGCCTCGCTTGCCGCAGGACTGAGCGACGCGCTATACAGGTTCAGGAAGGCCTGCAGCTTTTCCCAGTGCACCGCGTCGTGCTGCGGATATATCTGCCACACGAACGGCTTGCCCGCCCACTGGGCCCGGACACAGGAGTCCTCGCCGCGCACGAAATTGACATCGCAGGCCCACAATAGTTCGTCGTAGCGTTCCTGTTCGACGAACGGCAGCACCTGCACCTGCAAGTTCCCGCGCCGTAGGTCGGGATTCATCCCGGCATCGCCATCTCGTCGGGATGAATCCCGACCTACAACGTCGAAATAGCGCTCGACCTGCGGCAGGATGCGCCCTTCGGGCACGAGGCACAGCACCGGCTGCGCGCCAGCCGCCCAGACATCGAACAACCCAGCCAGTGCGGCATTCTCGTAGCCGAACAGCGACACCTTCAGCGTCCCCTCCTCCGGCATGGCCAGCCCGAGCGACTGCCAGTACGCCTGCTGTTGCGAGGGATTGCCGAAAAAGGCATCGCGCCGCATCAACAGGTCGCGCTCCAGCAACAGCCCGCCGGTCTGCTTCGTAAAACCGGGAAAGAAGAAATACTTGGTCAGCGGCAGTGACGGATGCGGCGACGGCAACCTGTGGCAGCCATGCACCCAGTCTTCGGCGGAGAGGTATTCGAGGTTGATCCATACCGGCTTGCTTTCCTGTGCAGCCATCGCCTCGATATAGGATTGCGGCAGCTTGCAGCCGAACGCCGCTATCACCAGTTCGGCGGGCCGCACCTCCGGGAACGGATCGAGCCACCGCCGCACCTCGACACCGCGGCAATGCTGACTGTCCAGCACCGCGTCGGCCTCGGGACACAGCTTCGCAAAGCTGCCCAGATCGTCCACCCACAGCCGCACCTGCAGTTCAAACTCATTCGCCAACTGGCGCGCCAGCCGCCAGCACACGCCGATGTCGCCGTAGTTGTCGATGACGTTGCAGAATATGTCGCAGCGTTGCGGCGAACCGGCCTCATTCCGCATGCAGCGCCTCCACCGGGTCCAGCCTTGCAGCACGCAGCGCGGGAGCGACGCCCGCCGCAAGGCCGATGGTGATCGCGGTCAGTTCGGCGAGCACCGCGAACAGCCAGGGCGTATGCACCGGCAGCGCGGGGAACAGCAGGTGCAGCCCTTGCGCAATGCCGACGCCTAGCGCCAGCCCCATCAAACCGCCCATCGCCGAAAGCAACATGGCTTCGCTCAGGAACAGCGTCAGCACCTGCCGTTCGCGCGCACCCAGCGCGCGCAACAGGCCGATCTCGGCGGTGCGTTCGGTCACGGCCATGGTCATGATGGTGAGGATGCCGACTGCGCCGACCAGCAGCGAGATGCCGCCCAGCGCGCCGACGGCGAAGGTGATCACATCCAGCACCGAGCCCAGCACCTCCAGCGCCTGCTCCTGCGAGATAACGGTGAAGTCTTCGCGCCCGTGGCGCTCCTTCAGGCGCTCGGTGATGATGCGTATCACCGTGTCGACATCCGCGCTCGGGCGGTAGCTCACCTGTATCTCCATCAGGCCGGGGCGATTCAGCAACTCCATCGCACGCGCCACCGGAATGAACACCGCATCGTCCAGATCGAGGCCGAGCACCTGACCTTTCGGCTCCATCACCCCGATCACGCGATAGCGCTGGCCGCCGACGCGCAGGTACTGGCCCAGCGGATTCTGTCCGGGGAAGAGCTCCTGCCTCACCTTGGAGCCCAGCACGACGAAGGCGCGCGCCTGTTCGTTGTCCTCGTCCGGCCAGAAGCTGCCGCTCTGCACCTTCATCGTGAACGCCTTGGCGAAATTGCGCCCCTCGCCAAACACCGTGGTGCGGCGCGTCTTGCCGTTGGCGCGCAACTCGGCGTTGCCCATCACGCTGGCGTTGACGTTCTCGACATAAGGCAGGTCGCGCAACGCGATCGCATCGTCCAACGACAACTGGCGCACTGAGCCCAACACGCCGATATTGCCGCCCTGCGTCTCCGTCTTGCCGGGCTGGATGCCGACAATGTTGGTGCCGAACTGCGAAAACTCGTTGAGCACAAACTGGTGCAGTCCCTCGCCGATAGAAGTCAGCAGAATCACCGCCGCGATGCCGATGGCGATGCCCAGCCCGGTGAGGAAGCTGCGCATCCGGTAGGTGAGGAAACTGGAAGTGGTCAGCGTGACCAGGTCGCGGAAGTACATGGCTCTATCTCTCGATAGCGGCTTCCGCGTCTTCCAGCTCTTCCTTGCGTCGCCAATAGCCATGCTTCTCGATCAGCCATCGCGCTTCGGTGAGGTCGTGTTTTGCGCTGCGCCGACTGCCGTCGTCGTTGTGCCAAGGGTATGTTGCTTCGCGGAAGAACAGCCGTGCGCGATACAGCAGGATGTCCGCCTGATACAAGGGCATCGGCCCGCGCTCGGCGATTTCCCAAGCTTCGTCGAGGTCGGCTTGTGCGCCGGTCAGGTCGCCTTGCCGCACGCGCAGCCAGGAACGGGTAAGCAGTCCATCGGGGAGGTGGTCCATCTGACCGGCATAACGCAATTCACCCATCGCGGTCTCAACAGGCTCTGCGACGTCATCATCTGCATCCATGCCAAGCATACTAGAATAAAGCACGATACGGCCCTGTGTTAACCGAGCGAGAGCAACAGCAATACGTACCTCATTTATTTCTGCGACCTTAAGCATTTGTTCCGCACGTACTGCCAACTCGCTCAAGCTGGGAAAACTCAATAAATCGGCCTGATACAAAGGTATAGCACTGCACTGTACACGCCAAGCCTCACGCTCCGTTTTTGCAAGTAATGCTCCGCAATACATAACCCCTTGTACCGAATTCAAGTATGGATTCAACGGATGAAGCTGCGCCTGCATGCGTTCCGCATCCTCAAACAATTTAACGGCCTCGACAGGATGACCAGCTTGGTGCAAGGCGTATGCATTAGCTGCGAGAGCAACCATTTTTTGAAATTCATCCTTACTACGATCAGCATGTGCTGTCATCTGCTCGGCATTTGCTAATGCTTGTTCCACACGCCCCAGAAGCAACTCCAGCAGACTCAAATTAACTGCACCAGTTGCGGCATTGTCCCAATCATTTTGTTCGATGGCCATCTCCAGTCCATACTGCATTGGCTCCAAAGCCTCGGCTGGTCGACCTAGGGCACTCAAATAAAATGCGGCACTATTCAGCAAAAATGCTTGGGCATTCTCAGAGAGTCCCGACAAAAACAGTCGCCAAGGCCGTTCAAAAAAACTAGCTATTCCTCCCAAATCAGAAGCTGCGGCACCAAGTTTATGCAAGCTGTAAGTCTGCTGTCCTCGCAAAATCCGATCCCTATAAATTTCGTTGCATGCTTTTTTCGGCTCCCCTGCCAAACACCCATGCACCACCGCTTGGTACAGCGGAAGCAGTTGCTCCAACGTCGGTTTGTCGCCTTCCTTCGTCGTGATGAGTTGCTTGTAAATACGCCGGTGCGCCTCACGCCATGCCGCCGGATGCTGTTCACGCAGCCGTTTGGCAAAGTATTCGCGCAGCAGCGGGTGGGCATCCAGCGAAACCAATGCGCCCGACGCATTGCGGTTCACCGAGATCAGTTTCGCAGTCTCCAGCCGAGACAGCGCCATGTTGCGTTTCGCGTCGTTCTTCTCGACCAGCAACTCGGTCAGCCCCTTGATGGCGGGCGCTTTCAGCAACGCGTGGATACAATCTGCCGGAGCGGGCCGGTCGAACAGGCCCATCAGTTGCAAAATCGCCAGCGCGCGTTGCGCCTTCCTGTTTTCCTCTACATTGCCGCTGTCGGCGGACAGCCATTGCACATAGGCATCCATCACGCGGAAGGCATGGCCGCCCTGCTCCTCGGCATCGGCCTCCTCCAGCTTCACCTGGTCGCGCTTGCGGATGTCGCCCGCATGGGCGTCGCGCAGATAAGTGCCAAGCAAGTTGAGCGTCAGCGCATGGCCCTTTACGTCTTCGACCAAGCGCTCGTATTCGCCCTGTATGCCCTTCACACCCAGCGACTTGAGCAGTTCCACACCCGCATCTTTCGACAAACGCTTAAGTTCGATTTCCGGCGCTGAGCGTTGCCGAAATGCCTTCAGGTCGGGGATGGAATAACGCGTGGTAACGATGCACAACCCTTGGCTGTTCGCTGCCAGCGCCTTGAGCAACGCGGAAGTGCCGTAATCCTTGAGTTCGCCTGGCATCGCGGCGGTAGGGGCGTATTGCAGCGGTTCTACACCGTCGAGAATGAGCAATGATCGTTTTGCGCCGACAAGCTGAGCCAGCCGTTTTCCCTTCTCGGCAACATGGCGCGCGCTGTTCGCCATTTCCTCGTCGCCAAAGAACACCAGCGCCTCCTTGAGGAACAGGTCGGACGAGGCCGATTCGCTGATCCCCTGACTGTAGAACGACCATGCGAACACCGCTTCGCAACCTGGCCAGTCCTTACCTGAAAGTTCAGCCGCCCATTTCGCCACCAGCGAGGTCTTGCCCTCCCCACCCATCGCGACGAAAGTCAGCACACGCGGACGGTTCGCCTCGCCGTTGACGGTTTTGTTCCAAGCGTCGTCGAGCAAGTCAGTCTCGGCCTTACGTCCGATGAGGTTTTCGGGGGCGTATTTGGCAATGTGAGAGATGTCTATTTTCGTAGCCTGCGGCGCTGCATCGAAAGACAAGGCCGATCCCTGCCGGCGCAGCTTGATTTTCAGTTCGCCCAACGGGCCGGGCTCGACCCCGGCCTGACCCAGCAAGAAATCGTAGAGATTCCCGTAGGCATCTTCCGAGGCCAAAGCGTAGTAGCTATCTTTACGCAGCGGCTCTGGGATGTGCGCATCCACGGCAACCCCAAGGAAAACCGGCACGAATTTCGTCGTGTTGCTGCGGCTATCGTAAATCTCCTGCGTAATGAGCGCGCCCTCCCAATCCGCGCCCTTGCCCTTGCCGGGCTGCTCGTGCCCGCGAAAACGGCGGTAGTAGGTTTCGGTGCAGACGACGAGGACGAAGTTTGCCGCATCCAACTGGTTCAGCATCCAGCGCGGCCAGCCTCCCGGCGGCGTACCGTTCGGGTATCGGTCCAGCCGGGTATCTATACCATCCTGCCGCAGCCGCTCGGACAAGGCGAGCACACGTTCGCGATGCTCGTCGCTATCGTGGCTATAGCTGATGAAAACGACAGGATTGCTCACTAAGCCGCCCTTCTCTCCGGCAGCTTCATGTCCACGACGATCTCGTCATAGGGCGCGAAGACTTGGCCGTTTTTGTCCTTTTCGACGGCCATCCATTCGATCAGGCGTTCGCAGTCGTTGTGGACGTTCTTGTAATCGCGCCCGAGCCTACGGGCGAGTTCGGCGACGGTCATCGCACCGCCTTCGCGCAATTCGCCGATCAATTCCCAACGTTTCGGCGTAAAAATCGCAAATAGTTCGCCGACCTCGTCGAAGCCGACGCCGTAATAGGGCTTCGCCGGCTTGCCCTGTCTCGCAGCCTTCATCGCGGCGGCGGCGCGGGCCAGGCTGGCAGCCATCGGCTCGCCCACGGTCAGATGCAGTACGGAATTTTCGGTTTTCATTTTGTCGCCTCCAATACGTCTTGCCAGAAATCTTCGAGCAATCGGGTTTCGTCCACGAACAGGTATGGCAATTCGGATTCGCCTAAATGCCGGTGATCGCCCTTGCCGCGTTCGTTGTCGTAACCAACCAGCCGCTTGCCGTCGCGCACGAACACCAGCCGGTATTTGAAAGGGTGCTCGGAAGGAGGAACCGGCTCTGGCACACGCCAGACCACCATTTCGACAATGCCCTTGGCATAAGAGCGTTTCTCGCGATAGAGCAGATCGGCATTGATCTTCATGGCTGGATTATGAGTCTTGCCAATCTATGGTGTCAAGAACCATAGATAAGTGATAATCGAACGCATCACCGCCCCGCCAACGCCGCCACCGGATCGAGCTTCGCCGCGCGCCGCGCGGGCCAGACGCTGAACAAGATGCCGGTGCCCAGCGCGGTGCCGAACGCGGCGAGCACCGCCCACCAAGGTGGGCTGACCGGCAGGCTGGGATACATCAGCGCGATGGCCGTGCTGCCCGCGTATCCCAGCGCCAGGCCGGCGAGGCTGCCGATGCCGGAGAGCAGCGCGGCTTCGGCGAAGAACAATCCGCGTATCTGTTTGCCGGGCGCACCCAAGGCTTTGAGCAGGCCGATTTCCTTCACGCGTTGTGCGACGGCGATCAGCATCACGTTCATGATCAGCACGCCCGCCACCGCCAGGCTGATTGCGGCGATGCCGCCGACGGCCATCGTCAGCGCGGTCAGGATGCGGTCGAAGGTCGCGAGCACGGCATCTTGCGTGATGACGGTCACATCCTTTTCGCCGCCGTGGCGCTGGAACATGATCTGTTCGGCGTCGCGCTTGGCCTGCTCGATGGAATCGCGGCTCCGGGCCTCGACAAGTACGCGGAACAGGCCGGAGGTGTTGAACAACTGGTGCGCAGACGCGACCGGCACGATGACGATCTCGTCGGTGTTGAAACCCATGGATTCGCCCTGCGGCGACAGCACGCCGATGACGCGGAAACGCCGCTCGCCCAGCCGCACCCACTGCCCTATCGCCTGCTCGTTGCCGAACAGTTCGCGCTTCATCTGGCTGCCGAGCACGCACACCGAAGCGCTCTCGCGAATGTCGCCCGGCGGCAGGAAACGGCCCAGCCCCAAGCTCATGTGCCGTACTTCCAGCAAGTCAGAGGTGGAGCCGAGCACGACCACCTCGCGGTTCAGCGCGCCGCGCGACAGCGAGGCCGAACCGACGGTCAGCGGTGCGATGCGCTTGACCGCGGGGCTGTCCAGGATGGCCGAGGCATCGTCCAGCGTGATCTCGCGAGGGATCTGGCCGAGCAGCATGCCCGGGCCGATGCCCGCCGTTTCGGTGCGTCCCGGCAGCACGATCACGAGGTTGGTGCCCAGCGAGGCGAACTGGTCGACGACATAGCGGCGCGCGCCCTCGCCCAGCGCAGTGAGCACCACCACCGCGGCGACGCCGATGGACATCGCCAGCATCATCAGCAGCGTGCGCGTCGGGCTGCCGCGCAGGCTGCCGGAGGCGAACTGGAGGGTGTCGGCGAATCTCATAAGATGGCCGCTCGCAAAGAGAAAGCCACGTCATTCCGGCGCAGGCCGGAATCCAGCAGGAAAATTACTCCGCATAGCGGACAAAGCCATGGAGTCGTCCCGCTTGCGCGGGAATTTTTTAAATCGGCTGGATTCCGGCCTACGCCGGAATGACGGACAAATAAGTGATCGAGATTCATCTCGCGGACTCATCCGAAAGTATCCGCCCGTCCAGCATGTGTATCTGCCGATGCGCGCGCGCGCCGATCTCGGCGTCGTGCGTCACCACCACCAGCGAAATTCCTTTTTCCAGCAGCCCTTCCAGCAGCTTGAGCACTTCCCAGCCGGTGTTGCGATCGAGGTTGCCGGTCGGTTCGTCGGCCAGCAGCACCGTGGGATTCATCACCGTCGCGCGGGCGATCGCGACACGCTGGCGCTGGCCGCCGGAGAGCTGGTCCGGCTTGTGGTCGGCGCGATCGGACAGGCCATAGTTCTGCATCAGCACCTGCACGCGCGACTTGCGCTCCTCGGACGGAATACCGGCGAGGATCATCGGCAGTTCGACGTTCTGCGCCGCGGTCAGGCGCGGCACCAGATGGAAGGACTGGAACACGAAACCGATCTTCTCGCGGCGCACGCGCGCCTGCTGCTCGTCGTTCAGCGCGGTGACATCGCCGCCGTCCAGCAGATAGGTTCCTGAACTGGGCCGATCGAGCAGACCCAGCATGTTGAGCATCGTGGACTTGCCGGAGCCGGACGGCCCCATGATGGAAATGTATTCGCCCGTATCGACGCGCAGATCGACGTCGCGCAGCGCGGCGACTTGCTGGTCGCCGACGGTGAAGGTGCGGCAGACTTTCTGCAGTTCGATCATGGTATTTAACGTACGGGCACGGCGCGCCGTGCCCCTACCTCTTCCGGCTGCACCTTTATGCCCGCCTTCACGCCCTCCTGATCCAGCGCGGTGACGATGCGGTCGCCGTCGTTCAATCCCTCGACGATCTCGGTGTATTCCCAGTTCGCCAGCCCGGTCTTCACGGTGCGCTCTTCGAGCATGCCGTCGCTCGCGCGGTAGACCAGCACGCGCTTGCCCTCCAGCAGGGACTGTGTCGGGATGCGCAGCACCTTGTCGCGCACGGTATGGACGATCTCGACATCGGCGCTGTAGCCGACCAGCAGCGCATCGGCCTGCGGCGGCTCGGCGAAATCGACCTCGACCTCGACGGTGCGCGCCTGCTTCTCCAGATCGATCACATAGGGTGCGACGCGCTTGACCTTGCCCTCGAACGACTTGTCCCTGAGCGCGTCCAGCGTGATGCGCGCCGGCAAGCCTACCTTCACATGGGATGCATCCACTTCGTCGATGGGCGCGCTAACGAACAGGCAACTGTCGTCGATCAAATCTATCGCCGGCGGCGTCGGAATGCCCGGCGGCGAAGGCGTGGCATATTCGCCCAGCTCACCGCTGATGTCCGCGACGACGCCGTCGAACGGCGCGCGCAGCACCATGCGCCGCAACCCGGCTTGCGCCACGGCGATGCGCGAACGCGCCTGTGCGATCTCGCCGCGCACCACGGTGCAGGAAGCCTGCCTGGCTTTGGCATCCGCCTCGGCACGCTCCAGCCCCTCGGGAGAGATGAAGCCGCGCTCGCGCAACTGGCGCGAACGCACCGCCTGTTTGCTGCTCTGGTCGGCCAGCGTGCAGACCTCGTCGACGCGCATCGACGCTGTATTCAATTGCTGCTCGGCCAAGCGGGCCTGCGCCTCCAGGTCGTCGTTCCACAGTTCCAGCAATACCTGATCCGCCTTGACCCGCTCGCCCTTCTTCACCAGCAGATGCGCGATCTGCCCGCCCGCCGGCGGCGACATCTTGGCGCGGCGGCACGCCTCTATCGTGCCCGCGCGAGTGTTGCTGACCGTCGCCTCCACCGCACCGCGCTCGACATTGGTCAGCGCCACGCGCAACGGCGCCGGCCGCGTCAGATACCAAGAGGCGCCCGCCAACAGCGCGGCAGCTATGAGCCAGACTAGATAACGGAATATGCGACGCTGCGGCAAGACCATGCTTCCCCCGTGAGGACATTCAATTCAGAGCGGCTATTGTACCCAGACGATACCCCGGCTTGTGGAACATGTCGATGCAGAGATGCCTGCATCCGGAATATCCGGCGCACAAAACAAAAACGCCACCCGGAGGTGGCGTTTCTGACAATCGATTCGAGATCGATTAAGCAGCCTGGATGTTCGAAGCTTGCTTGCCCTTCGGGCCTTGAGTCACTTCGAAGGAGACCTTCTGGCCTTCTTGCAGCGACTTGAAGCCGCTCATGTTGATTGCGGAGAAGTGCGCGAACAGGTCTTCGCCACCGTCATCCGGAGTGATGAAGCCGAAGCCCTTAGCGTCGTTGAACCACTTAACTGTACCATTTGCCATGTTGTTACTTCCTTACTAGAAAAACGGGGAAATCCCCCCCGCGGGACTATTTGAATCGAAGATTGCACATGAAAAACAGTACAGCACAGACTTTGAATCAAATACCAGCCAGCTTTTTACGTGGTTAATCTGGAAGCGTCAAGGCATTTTTCATATATCTTGAAAAAAGGCGGTTTATTGCCGCTTCCAGCCTGATGACGGGAGCGAATTTGCTGACCATTTGTCATTTTCATCAGCAGGCGATGAACTCCAGCGCATTGCCGTCCGGGTCGCGGCAGAACAGCGCGGCGCGGCCCGAACGACTCATCGTGTACGCGATGCCGGCCTGCTCCAGTTTCGTCCGCAACGCCTCCAGATCGTCGACACCCAGCGCAACATGGCGATCGCGTCCTCCGTGGCTGGGACGCGGCAATCCAGCCTCTGGATTCGGCAACTGCATCAGATGTATCTGCTGGTTCGATGCGAGGTCGTACCACACACCGTCGAAACCCATTGCGGGACGAGCCGGGCTGGGAGACAGGCCGAGGATGTTTTCGTAGAAGTCACGCGACCGCGCAAGGTCGCCGCTCAAAAAGGTCGCGTGATGGATGCCGGCGATCATCATCCCTTGACCGGAACCACCTTGAATATGGTCTGTTTCATGGTGACGAAATGACTGTTGGATTACGGGTGCGCCGGATTATACACATAGGGAAAACCCTATTTACTTGAGTGTCCGGAGGAGTAGCATACCCGCTCCATTTCAACCACGAGGAGCGGGATCATGACGAACGTCGAGCAGTTGCTGGGAGATGAAGCGGCACATCTGTTGCAATACCGTTGCGCGGGCATTTCGAAAGAATCCCTGCACCTCCCGGGACCGGACTATGTGGATCGCGTCGTGGCGATGAAGGACCGCAAGGTCGGCGTGCTGCGCAGCCTGCAGGCGCTGTACGGACACGGCCGTCTGGCGAACACCGGCTACATCTCCATCCTGCCGGTGGACCAGGGAGTGGAGCATTCCGGCGCCGCCTCGTTCGCCCCCAACCCGATGTATTTCGACCCTGAGAACATCGTCAAGCTCGCGCTCGAAGGCGGTTGCAACGGCGTGGCCTCGACGCTGGGCGTGCTCTCATCGGTCGCGCGCCGCTACGCGCACAAGATCCCGTTCATCGTGAAGATCAACCACAACGAGATCCTCACCTATCCCAACATGTTCGACCAGACACTGTTCGCCAGCGTGAACCAAGCGTTCGACATGGGCGCGGTCGCCGTGGGCGCGACGGTGTTCTACGGCTCTGAACACTCGCGCCGCCAGATACAGGAAATCTCCGAGGCGTTCGAACACGCGCATAGCCTCGGCATGGCGACCATACTGTGGGCCTACCTGCGCAACCCGGCGTTCAAGGTCGGCGACAAGGACTACCACGTCGCCGCCGACCTGACCGGCCAGGCCAACCACCTCGCCGCGACCATCAACGCCGACATCGTCAAACAGAAAATGGCCGAGAACAACGGCGGCTACAACGCGATCAAGTTCGGCAAGACCCATCCCAAGGTCTACAGCGACCTCACCACCGACCATCCCATCGACCTGGTGCGCTACCAGGTCGCGAACTGCTACATGGGCCGTGCCGGCCTCATCAACTCCGGCGGCGAATCCGGCAAGGATGACCTGCAACAGGCCGTGCGCACCGCCGTCATCAACAAACGCGCCGGCGGCATGGGATTGATCCTCGGCCGCAAGGCCTTCCAGAAACCGCTGCCGGACGGCATCGCGCTGCTGAATGCGGTGCAGGACGTGTATCTGGATCAGAAGGTGACGGTGGCGTGATGCCGGTCACCGGATGGACGGCTTAGGCCGTCTATCCGTTGCTGGCGGCAAGACTACTTCAGAAACAATGTGAAGCCCCCCCTTAATTCCCAGACCAATGAGTCGGTTTTATATGGCAGTTGATCTTTGTTGACAAAATGCCAAAACTGCAAGAACATGGCGGTTGACAATTTTGTCATATTGCAAAGTTACTGACCATGACTATACTTCCTTGGCAAGCCCATAAAGACCTCACCGAAGAACGCTTGAGCATCCTTGCGGAAGGATTGCTGAACGTCCGGCACGATACCTACGCTGAACTGACAACCCGGCTTGACGACAATTACAGTCGTGGTTGTGCCACATTTGGACGCCAACGGCAGTGGCTAATGCAACAAGCAAAATCCGAACGGTACGACTGGCTGACGCTAGCCAGCCCAGCCATGGATCTTACTGTGAACATCGGCAGCATCCCGGTGAGGTTCTTCACGGACGACCACGATAGCCCGAAGAAGCCCGGTTACTACAAACGCAACGATGTCGATCAACTCTTTTCCAGCGACGATACTGAGCCAGTAGTGTTCCGATTCGTCGTTGAGCCTGCAGCAACGTTGGAAGACGAGGATCGCGTTTTCTTCTTAGGCCACAATGTGTATCAGGAGGTAGTTGTCGAATGGCAATACCGTCCGAGAACCGCGATCATTCTCCCAGTCGGGTCCAACGCACCGGAGACCGTGGTGCAATCCGACGCTGAAGTTGGGCTAAAATCGCAGGACAAGGAACAAGGTGGTAAGGCCATCGGCAACAACAGCTAAAAAATGGAACAGCAATTTAATGGTACAAACTTGAGACTCGCCCGTGTTTTCCATGGGCTTTCTCTTGATGATTTGGCGGGGCTAGTCGGAAAGTCCCGCCAGTTCTTGCATAAGCTTGAAACGAATGACACATGCGAACCGACCCCTGAGCTAGCAGATGACTTGTCGCAGCAACTGCGGGTAAGGACAGAATTCTTCTATCAGCCACTGTCGGCGGTTCTACCTGAAGAGGAAGTCCATTTCCGCAAACTCTTTACGACGCGATCAGCCATCAAGCAGGCGGCGATGGCAAAGGCTGAGATGTTCCTGCAATTGGTGAACTATCTCGACGAGCACCTGGAACTCCCCGAGGTTTCTATTCCTACAGTTGCGGATGTCGTTAGCGCAGACGACATCGAGCAAGCGGCTGAATTGTGCCGCCGCCATTGGAAACTAGGGCTCGGCCCCATTGATAATATGGTACGTGTGGCAGAACGCGCCGGCGCAGTCGTTACAACATTCAACTCCGTCTCAGCTGAAGTCGATGCGCTTTCCTACGCCCAGAAGCGTCCCATAATTGTCCGTAACGATGCAAAGCCCAGTGCATGTCGACAACGCTTTGACATTGCTCATGAAATTGGTCACTTCGTGCTGCATGTGGGACTGCAAACTGGAAGCCGTGTGACGGAATCGCAAGCAAATCGTTTTGCAAGCGCCTTTTTGCTGCCTCGCAGCATGATGGCTGCCCATTGGCCTAAGCCCAAGGGCAGCCGATTGGACTGGGTGGGCATGAAGGATTTTAAGCTAACATGGAAAGTTAGTAAGGCGGCCTTACTGTACCGGGCGCGTCAGTTGGACCTAATTGATGATGCGCAATACAAATCCGGCGTAATTACACTTCGCCGTACTGGTGAAGCGATCTCGGAACGCGAGGACAAGCTGATTCCACTTGAGCAACCAAATATGGTCCATCAGGCACTCCAAGTGCTTTGCAGCAAGGGAGGAAAGACTCCAGAGCGACTGGCCAAGGAATTAGGATGGTCTTTGACTCTGTTCGAGGAGGTTGCAGGAAGCCAACTGACACCGCTACAGGCTGAGGTCGTTTCCCTTACGGAATACCGGAAGAGAGCCTGATCTCAGGAAGGCTCAACAAAATGGCGCGGGGAACCGCGCCATTTTGTTGTCACTACACGACATTCGACGCAAAACAAATAGAAAACAGGAACAGACCTAGAAACCTCAGAGAACGGTCACTGTTTTCAAAACTCACACTGGCGAGCGGCAGCGATGATCGATCTAAGCCGTCCCACCCACTGTCAACCCATCAATCCTCAATGTAGGCTGGCCCACACCTACCGGGACGCTCTGGCCTTCCTTGCCGCAGGTGCCGACGCCGGGGTCGAGGGCCATGTCGTTGCCTATCATCGCGACGCGGGTCAACGCATCCGGACCATTGCCGATCAGCGTCGCACCCTTGACCGGCCTCGTGATCTTGCCGTCCTCGATCATGTAGGCTTCGGTGGTGGAGAACACGAATTTGCCGCTGGTGATGTCCACCTGACCGCCGCCGAAGTTCACCGCATACAGGCCGTGCTTGACCGAGGCGATGATCTCTTCGCGAGTCTTGTCGCCGTTGAGCATCATGGTGTTGGTCATGCGCGGCATCGGCAGGTGGGCGTAGGATTCGCGCCGCGCGTTGCCGGTGAGCGGCACGTTCATCAGCCTTGCATTCAGGCTGTCCTGCAGATAGCCCCTGAGAATGCCGTCCTCGATCAGCGTGGTGACTTGCGTGGGGTTGCCCTCGTCGTCCATTTGCAGCGAGCCACGCCTCGTGGCAATCGTGCCGTCGTCGACGACGGTGACGCCGGGGGCCGCGACGCGTTCGCCGACGCGGCCGGAAAAGGCCGAGCTGCCCTTGCGGTTGAAGTCGCCTTCGAGCCCGTGGCCGATCGCCTCGTGCAGCAATATGCCGGGCCAGCCGCAGCCGAGCACCACGGTCATCTCGCCCGCCGGTGCGGGACCGGCATCGAGGTTGACCGTCGCCTGATGCACGGCCTGTTCGGCATAGCGGCGCAGCATCGCGGCGTCGAAATAGCCGTAGTCGAAACGTCCGCCGCCGCCCGCGGAACCCTGCTCGCGTTTGCCGTTGGCTTCGACGATGACCTGCACCGACAGGCGCACCAGCGGGCGGATGTCGGCGTTCAGCAGGCCGTCGTTGCGCGCGACCATCACCACCTCGTATTCGCCGGCGAGGCTGGCCATCACCTGGGTGACGCGCGGGTCGAGCGCGCGGGCGTAGCGTTCGATGCGCTCCAGCAGCGCGACCTTGTCGGCGTCCTTCAGGCTGGCGATGGGGTCGTGCGGCAGATAGATGGAACGGCGCGAACCGTGGCGCATCGCGGGCACGGATTGCGCGCCGCCTTGGCGCGCAATCGCACGCGTTGCCTGCGCCGCGCTCTCCAGCGCGTTCAGGCTGATGTCGTCGGAATAGGCGAACGCGGTCTTCTCGCCGCTGACCGCGCGCACGCCGACGCCCTGGTCGATGTGGAAGCTGCCGGACTTGACGATGCCTTCCTCCAGCGACCAACTCTCGGCGCGGCTGTACTGGAAGTACAGGTCGGCATAGTCGAGGCGGTGCGCCATCATGCTGGCGAACACTTTCTCGATGTGCTGCGACTCGATGGAATACGGCGTCAGCAGCGATTGCTGCGCGGTGGCGAACAGGGTGTCGAACGGTGCGGCTGTTTTCATGGTATTCATCCTAGCAACCGTAAATGATGCGATGCGACAGCGCCGGCAAACTGGCGCGCAGGCTGGCCTGATACGACGGATTAACGTCGGCGACGACCACGCCGGAGCCGCGCGGCAACTGATCCAGTATTCGCCCCCAGGGGTCGACGACCATGCTGTGGCCGTGCGTCTCGCGGCTGTTGATATGGTAACCGCCCTGTGCGGCAGCGATCACGAAGGAGAGATTTTCGATCGCGCGGGCGCGCACCAGCGGTTCCCAGTGCACCTTGCCGGTGGTCGCGGTGAACGCGGACGGCAGCACGATCACGTCTACATCCTTCATCGCGCGGAACAGCTCGGGGAAGCGCAAGTCGTAGCAGATCGCCAGACCGATGCGTCCGAACGGGCTGTCGATCACCACCACCTGATCGCCCGGCTCTATGGTCCTGGCCTCGTTGTAGCTCTCGTTGCCCAATTCCAGATTGAACAGGTGAATCTTGTCGTAGCGCCCGACCTGCGCACCGGTCTCGTCGAACACCAGGCAGCTATTCAGCACCTTGTCCGGCGATTTCGCCGCCAGCGGAATGGAGCCGCCCACCAGCCATATCTTGTGCTGCTTTGCCGTCTCGGCGAGGAAAGACTGGATCGGCCCCTGCCCCGGCTGCTCGCGCACCGCGATTTTTTCCTGCTCGTCCATGCCCATGATCGCGAAGAACTCCGGCAGCACCACCAGCTTCGCGCCCTGTTCGGCGGCCTTGGCGATCAGCCGTTTCGCCTCGTTCAAGTTGCCTGAGACGTTGGGCCCGGAGGCCATCTGGACTGCGGCGACCTTGTAAGCGCCGGCTTGTGCGGCAATGCGTTGCTGGGTGGAGTTTCCGTGCGACATGTTTGCTTTCTCTGCTATTTCTGGTTGTTTGGTTTGACTACGGCCTGCCCCGCCTTGGTTACGGTGGGATCGTTCCATGTGCCGCCGACATTGTATTCAAACGACACCATCTTATCGAGCGGATTGCCCAGTACTTTATTGACCAGCAGCGCACCGAGACCGACTGCGGGGCCGGCGGCGAAAGCGCCCAGCAGCGACACGCTGTCGCCCAGCGTCGGCAGGATCGCCACACGCAAGTCCTGCGTCTCGCGATTCAAATCGACGCTGCCCTTCATTGTCACCTTGGCGGATGAGCCGTCGATGCGGAAGTCTTGCGACCGGATCACGCCATTAGCTATCGTCGCATTGCCGTTGATGCTGTCGAACTCGAAGCCGTCGCTGAACACATCGGTGAAGTCCAGCGAGATGCGCTTTGGAATGGACTGCAGGCTGAGCACGCTGAGCAGTTTGCCCACGCCCGGCTTCATCTTGAGGAACTGGCCCTTCTCGGCGTCCAATCTGAGCGTACCGTCCAGCGTCGCGTAGTTGAAATCCTGCGGCGCCCCGTTCCATGAAACGTTGGCGACCAGTTTGCCTTTGCCCGCTTTAACGGTATCCGGATAACCCGACCGCGACAGGATTTTGCCGGCATCGCTGATCTGCAGTTGCAGATTGGCATCGGTCCGCGCATTCTGCTCGGAGCTGTGCCATATCCCGTCGCCGACCAGACTGCCGTCAGGATTGACGATGCTCAACCGGCGCAGACGCCAATCTCGGCCCTCTGGATGCCCGACCAGATCTAGCCGCCCGACCTGCGCCCCATCCACCTTCAGGTTCTCTATGGAAATCTGCAGCGCCGGCAAGTTGCCTGGCGACGCTATGATCGCCTCCGGCTGTGCCGAACCACCCGACACACGATTACTCTCGACCCATACGACATTCTGCAAGCGCGCCGTCAGCTTGCCCTCGCCGCGAGGCTGCCATTCCAGTTCGCCGTCCAGCACGGTGCTGGACAGGCGCGCCGCCAGCCCTTCTCCGCGGGCACTGGCATCGATTTCCAGATTGTCCACCTGCATGCCGAAACCGGATGCCCGATCGACATGCAAATCGGCCCCACCAAAGGGCAGGCTAGCCGTCTCATCGTCCGCCCCTGGCTGCAGCTCACCCCATCCCTGCAACGACAACTGGGGAATTCGCCCGACCAGCCACACGCCATCTTTTTTCAGCCATTTGCCGAGGTCTCCGGTCTGGTTGAAGGCGACGACGCCGTGCTTGATCGCCATCGCACCGTTCTCGTCGCGCCGCAGCAGTCGCGCGCTCAGCGATCTCCCCAACTGGACCTCGACCGTATCCTGCCCTTCGGCCACGATATGCTTCTCGACATGCAAAGGCATCGCATCGATTCCCCGTTTGGCGAAAGGCAGGGGCAGCGATGATGCTATGCCTTGCAGGCTGGAATTGATGACCAGTTCGGCGGACTTGTTGACCACCTTGATGTCGGCATCCCATGACGCGCTGCCGTGCAGTCGTTTCAGCAGCGGGTGAGGATCGCTCTTGCGCAACGCATCGAGGTCGCAGCGCCCCCGCGCGCTGGCATGCAATATGCCGCCCTCAGCGCTTTGCACATCGATTGTCGCGGGACCGCCCAGCACGATGGACTGAATCTTTTCAGCCGACACGCCGGATTCGGTGAACGACAGCGTCCCGCGCGTATCCCGCAGCAGCGGCGCTCCGCTGCCGAGATCGATGTCGTTATCCTGCGCGCGGAAGGAGCCGGCAACCTTCACCGGTTGCTCGCCCTGCAGCGGCACACGCAAGAACAGATCCAGATGCCCGTTGCCTGAAGCACTCATGCCGTCGGTGAAGCCGTCTATATAACCGCGCACCGGGCTTTGCTGGATGAATTGCAGAAAGGTCTCGCTAGACGCCACGGCCACGCCACGCACTTCCAGCGGCAGGTCCTCGCTCATCAAGTCGGGAATCGCGATGGTCACATTCTGCAACTGCGCGCCCAGCATGGTCGCGGTGGGCGCCTTGACCTCGAGCTTGTTACCGCGTATCCAGAATGCCCCGTCGATGTGTTCGATGCGCGGCCAGTCCCGAGCAAAATACAGCACCGTATCCCGCGCATGGCCGCCTATCTCCAGCAAGGCATCCTCGGTGCCATCCAGCGGAAAATCGCTCAGGTTGCCTTTCACCCGCACGCGGAAGTCCTCGGTATGCCCGGCCAGCAGCGCGCCCTTCAGCCAATCGTTGTCTTCCTTGTCCAGCGCGGCCAGCGGCGTGTAGCGATAAGCCTTGGTGACATCGCCGCGCGTCAGCGCGACGGTCAGGTCCAGCACGCCCAGCGTGCCCTTCTGCGTCCGGTAACTTCCGTACAGGTTACCGGCCAGATCGTCGTTGGCCACGGCGACGTTATCGACCTTCACCTGTGTCTCGCCGCGTTTGCGCGTCCAGCCGACCTGGCCGGTCAGGGTCGCGAACGACAGCGCCTCGGGCATCGCGCCCGGCGCATCCACCACCAGATGGCGCGAATCGATATTCAGGTTGCCGCCATCCTCGTCGCCATCCACGTCGAGCGACAGCCCGGAAAATCCGGGAATGGCTCCGACCCGCCGCACCGCGAGATTGTCGAAGCGCCCCGCGATCCGGTATTCCTCGGGGCTGGTCATCGGCCCCTGCCAGCGCAGATTCAGGCCGGACAGGTTACCCCTGGGCGCATAAGCATCCAGTTGCGCGCGCAATCCGGCATCCAGCGGCACGAAACTCGCCAGACTGGACAACGTTTCCAGTTGCAGCAGATTGGCGCGCATTTCTCCGCCCGCATCCTTGGCCTTCTCCGCGGCAATGCGCAAATAAAAATCGGTGGGAGGCAATGCAATGCCGTTATGCAGCCGCATCGACAAGCGTTTGGTGGACACCTCCAGATCGCCATCGACCTCCTTCCAGGAGGCGCGTCCGCGCAGGTCGAGCAGCGCCAGTTCCGGCACATCTTCGGCCAGCCTGGTCACCACGTCGTGCAAATCCATATCTGCCGTGATCTCGCTCACCCTGCCCTGCGCGATCCCCAGCCAACCGCGCAACGCGCCGCGCCCGCGACTGAATTCGCTCGGCAAGTCGAGCCACGGACGCCATGCGGTCACATCGGTGTAATCCAGCCTGGTGTATATCTGCCCGCGCCACTGGGCCAGATCGTCGAAACTCTCGCCGCGAAAATTGCCGCGCACATCCAACGGCGTGGACAACTCTGCAGGCGGCAAGGCCTGCAACGCAAAGCGGTGTTTGCCGAAGAAATTTTCGATGCGCAGATTAACGCGGGTCAGCAATAGCGGCGGCGCGGCGCGGCGCTCGTCCAGCCATACGATGCTGGCGTCGCGCACAGCCATATGCGATTGGCGCAACAACCAGTCGGCCAGACCGTTGTCGCCGCCCTGGCTGGACAACGCTACGCCGCCGATGAAAAAGTTGCCCTGCGCATCGCGGCGCACCAGCAGTTCGGGTCCGTCGATCTCAAGGCTGGCCAACCGCAACTCCGCCGTCAACAGCGACAACCAGGACACGCTGCCGTCGATGCGCGGCAGCGTCAGCGCGGGCTGGCCCTGGCGGTCGAGGATGCGCACATCGGTCAGATTCAGGCGCGGACGCAGACCTTGCCAGTCGCCGGCTATCTTGCCTATCGTCACCGGGCTGCCGATCGCCGTGGACAGCGATGCGACGATCCGCTCGTGATGCTGCCCGATGTCCGGCATCAGCCAATAGCGCAGCACGACGATAACGATCGCCATCAGCACCGCGATGGCCGCCGACGCGACGATCGCAAGCCGGGTCAGCCAGTTCAGGCTGTGCCACAGCAGGCGTACAGGGAGCGAATTCAGCATCGATAGTGTAGGCGCAACGCGCCGTAATTGAGGTCTGGACTTATAATCAAAAAAACTCGCGCATTCTAACTTGAAATGAACACCTCACACCCGCCGTCCGCAAGCTTCGCCGACCTGCTGCAACACACCGTGAATTGCAGCCGCTATGCCAGACACATTCTGAAAGTGGACCCAGATTTGCTGAATTGGTTGCAAGCGAACTACGCCATGCCCTGCGACCGCAGCGAGATGCTGGCACTGTTGCAACAGTCGGCGCCCTCTCCCCAACCCTCTCCCGCAAGCGGGAGAGGGGGCGAACGTGTCGCTGACGCGACGATGATGTTCTCTGACGAGACCGAGTTGTCGCGCGCGGTGCGCCGCTTGCGCAAGCAGGTAATGGTCAAGCTGATCCTGCGCGATCTGAACGGATTGTGCGACCTGAACGAAGTGATGCAGGCGATGACCGCGTTGGCCGAGGTGTGCGTGCGGCAGGCGCAGGCCTGTCTGATGCGCGCACTGCAAGAACAGTACGGCAGCCCGATCGGGGAAGCCAGCAAGACGCCGCAGGAATTGCTGGTGATCGGCATGGGCAAGCTGGGCGGCGGCGAGCTTAACGTTTCCTCGGACATCGACCTGATCTTCGTCTATCCCGAGGACGGCGAGACCGACGGCGCGCGCGCACTTTCCAACCACGAGTTCTTCACCAAGCTGGGACGCCGCCTGATCAACGCCATCAACGACCTCACCGCCGACGGCTACGTGTTCCGCGTGGACATGCGGCTGCGCCCCTACGGCGACAGCGGCCCGCTGGTGATGAGCTTCGCCGCGCTGGAGGAATACCTGGTCAGTCAGGGGCGTGAATGGGAACGCTATGCCTGGATCAAGGCGCGCGTGATTTCGCCGGCGGAAAATCCGCACATCGATGAGCTGTCGAAGCTCGCGCAACCCTTCGTGTTCCGCAAATACCTGGACTTCGGCGCGATCGACTCGATGCGCAAGCTGCACGCGCAGATCCGCCAGGAGGTGCAGCGCCGCGACCGCCTCAACAACATCAAGCTCGGCCCCGGCGGCATCCGCGAAATCGAATTCACCGCGCAGGTGTTCCAGCTGATTCGCGGCGGTCGAGATGCGAGGCTGCGCATACGCCCGACGCAGCAGGTGCTGCAGGTGCTGGTCGCCAACGGGCAACTCGACGCGGCGGTCGCCGCCGGCCTGGACGCCGCTTACATCTTCCTGCGCAATCTGGAGCACCGCCTGCAATATCTGGACGACCAGCAGACACAGGAGATGCCGGAGAAGCCCGAAGATCAGGCGATCATCGCCGCCGCGATGGGCTACGCCGACTATGCCGCATTGCTGGAGCCGCTAGCTCACCATCGCGCATTGGTAACCCAGCAGTTCGAACATATCTTCGGCGAACAGAAGAGCGAACAAAACGAGGCGCAAACATGGCGCGAGGGCGTGACCGTCGAAGAACTGACTTCGCATCTGACGTCTCTTGGCTACCGCGCTGCGCCGGAGACCGCACAACGCCTGCTGCAACTGCGCGAAGGTATCCGCTACCGCCAGTTGCCCGATCCCAGCCGGCAGCGGCTGGATAAACTGATCCCGCAATTCATCGCCCAAAGCGCGCAACAGGGCGAACCCGATGCGACGCTGGCGCGCTCGCTGACACTGCTGGAAGGCGTCAGCCGCCGCGCCGCCTACCTCGCTTTCCTGTCCGAATATCCGCAAGCGCTGCAACGGCTGGTGCGGCTGATCGCAGCCAGCAGCTGGGTGGCCGAATACCTGACACAGCATCCGGCGCTACTGGACGAGTTGCTGGATGCCCGCGAGATGTACCGACCGCCGCAATGGCAGCAGATCGACGCAGACCTGCAACAGCGCATGACCGACAGTGTCGGAGACACCGAACGCCAGCTCGACGTGCTGCGCCAAGCCCAGCAGGAACAGACCTTCCACCTGCTGGCGATGGATTTACAAGGTCTACTGCCGCTGGAGAAACTCAGCGACCATCTCTCCGACCTAGCCGACCTGATGTTGCGCCATGTGCTGAAACTGAGCTGGGAGACCGCGCGCAAGCGCCACTGCGAGCAACCGAAGTTCGCGATCATTGCCTACGGAAAATTGGGCGGCAAGGAACTGGGCTATGCCTCCGACCTCGACCTGATCTTCCTGTACGACGACGACCATCCGGACGCTCAGGAAAACTACGCGCGACTGGCACAGCGCATCAACACCGTGCTGGGCAGCCACACCGCCTCGGGGCGCTTGTACGAGACCGACCTGCGCCTGCGCCCGAACGGCGCGAGCGGCCTGCTGGTCAGCTCGGTGGCAGCCTTCGCCGAATACCAGCACAGCCAGGCATGGGTGTGGGAACATCAGGCGCTGACGCGCGCGCGCTTCAGCGCGGGCGACAGCGATGTCGGCGACGCGTTCGAACGCATACGCCGCGATGTACTGTGCCAACCGCGCGACCTCGATACGCTACGCCGCGAGATTCTGGCGATGCGCCAAAAGATGCTGGACGGCCACCCCAACGATAGCGAACTATTCGACATCAAGCACGACCGCGGCGGCATGGTGGACATCGAATTCATGGTGCAATTCCTCGTGCTGGCACATGCCCAACGCCACCCGCAACTGACCGCGAACATCGGCAACCTTGCCCTGCTCAAACTGGCCTGCGAACTGGAACTTATCCCGGCGGAACAGGCGGAACGGGTGCGCGAACTCTACCGCTCGTTGCGCCAGACCCAGCACCGGATGCGGCTCAACAGCTCGGCACCCTGCCGCATCGAACAGGGCGTGATCGACACCGGCGCGTGCAAGGAGCTATGGGAATTGCTTCTGATTACTCGGGAAGACCAATAGGGGCCGACTGAGCGAATTTACGAACCCGCAGGATTTTCAGAAACCGCGCTCGTTTGTTCTGGACGCGAGTGGTTTTCCACGAATGCTTTAAGGCCGAATTGCACCAACTCGTAGGTTTTGTCGATGTTGGAGGCAATATCTCCCTCCAGCACCTTCAAGCCATCGAGAATCTCGCGCGCTTCGGCAAAACCCTTGTCAATACCACCCCCTATCAGCTGGACGAAATCGACCAACGCGACATTCAGGTCTTTTTCCGAATGATTTTCAGCATACCTGCCGAAAAACGCCGTACTCATAGACACAATGCGGTCTGCCGTCGCCTGCGGGCTGAAATCCATGCCAGACTCGGCTGCCGCCTGAATAGCATTGTCGCCAAGCTCTGGCGCCAATACCTCATTAAGATGCTCGATGGCAGATTTAAACAGCAGGCTCATGGAATGGTTGCCGGCACTTAGCGACACTTCCATCGATGCTTTCAGGATAGATGTGTTGTACGCCTGTCTGGATGCGTCAACGCCTGATTTGGCAGGCTCCGGCGCGCGGAGCTCAACAGCCTCCGGCCTGCCTTCAGGATGTATGCGGGCCGAGGGGACTCCTTGCCCAATAGATTCGACTTTCATCATGGTCTCTCCTTGTAAAAGGGATACCTGAAACTCGCCTGTTCGATTTCAAACCATGGAAAATGCACATTGGTACTGTTGAAAAACTTCAGGCGACGGATGCCGCATATGGGAAGCGCTCTGCAATCCGCTCGACTAACTTCCCTATGCGGTTAATAGAAGACAAACAGGACACGAATAGGTTCTGGCCCGATTTAAGCTGCGAGCCATCCCGCTTCGCTAGGGATGGGGTGATGTTGGTATTTTCGCGTGGCCGCCGCCGTATGAATCTAACCTTGCCGAGTCCCCGGCGTAAGCTATTCGACCTCCCCCTTCAAGGCCATGATGGATGCCACCGTACGCTTGGAGGCGTCGGTGAACTCGCCGGACAGGAGCGCACGCGCCCCGTTGATGTCCCGGTTATCGACCCGCTTGACCACCTCTCCGGCGCAGCGGTGGAACAAGGCATGCCTGTCCTTCAACTCGTCGAAGTGGCCGATATGCTGGTATTTCGAGCCATCGCCATAAATCCATTTGCCTAACGCGCACTGGTTGTCCTGGCACACGATTGCGCTGTCCAGCTTCTCGGTGCCGGTGCCGTCGATGAACTGGGTCAGGCGAATTTTCCATTTGATGTGTGCAGCGACCGCATCGTCGAAGTGGTTGCCGGCCGGCTTGGCCGCCCCGGACTTGTCGGACAAGGCCAACTGGCCGGCCTTTGTATCCACCTTGAACACGGCGACCGACGCCGACAGATTCTGCGCCTGTTCTTCCAGCGCCTCCGCCGCAGCCGCGGCCTCTTCGACCAGCGCGGCGTTCTGCTGCGTCACTTCATCCATCTGGGTGATAGCAAGATTCACCTGTTCGATGCCTTGGCCCTGCTCGAACGAGGCTGCGGTAATTTCGGACATGATGTCGGTCACGCGCTTGATCGAGCCGACGATCTCTTCCATCGTCCGGCCGGCATCGCCGACCAGTTTGCTGCCTCCTTCGACCTGTTCGACCGAATGTCCGATCAGGGTTTTGATTTCCTTCGCTGCCGCCGCACTGCGCTGCGCAAGGTTGCGCACTTCGCCGGCGACCACCGCGAAGCCTCTTCCCTGTTCGCCGGCACGCGCCGCTTCCACCGCGGCATTCAGCGCCAGAATGTTGGTCTGGAATGCGATGCCGTCAATAACGCTGATGATGTCCTCGATCTTGCGCGAAGAAGCATTGATCGAGTCCATCGTCGTGACGACTTTACCGACCACCGCTCCGCCCTTGCCTGCCACATCCGATGAAACGATCGCAAGCTGGTTCGCCTGTTTAGCGTTTTCGGCGTTTTGCTTCACGGTGGAAGTCAGCTCTTCCATGCTGGAAGCGGTCTCTTCCAGACTGCTGGCCTGCTCCTCGGTGCGCTGCGACAGATCGGCATTGCCGGCGGCGATTTCTTTGGCGGCGGTATTGATCGCTTCGACCGCGGTTTTGATTTCCGTTACCAGCGTCTGAAGATTCTCCACCGTGGCGTTGATGTTCTGCTTGGTCATGTCGAACAAGCCGGGATAGTCCTTGGTGATCGTCTGCGTCAGGTCGCCCACCGCCAGCGCCTTGGCGACACGAATGATGTCGAGCAAGCCTCGCTCGGTCACCTCGGAGAGCCGGTTCATATTCTCGCACAGGGTCTTGTTGTAGCCCGTTTTCCCATCTGCATTCAATCGCGTGCTGAAATCGCCCTGCCCGGCGGACAAGGCGATGAACTGGATGTCGTTGACGATCCCGTCCAGCGCCTGCACCGTGCCGTTCACCCCCTGCGCCGTCTGCCCGAACAGGCCGGGATAATCCTTATCGATTTTTTGCGTCAGGTCGCCGTTCGCCAGCGCCTGTGCCACCCGGGAAATATCCTTCAGGCCGTCTTCGGTCACGTTGGAAAGCTGGTTCAGCAATTCGGACAGATCCTTGGTGTAGCCTGCCTTGCTGGTCATATCCATTTTCACGCCGAAATCGCCTCGTACCGCCGCTGCTTCGACGATGTTCTTGATCTCGGCAACGATGGTCCGCAGGCTGTCCTGCATGGTCTTCATCAAACCCAACAGTTCACCGACCTCGTCCTTTTGACGCGTGTCGATATCGACGCTCAGATCGCCGCCTGCGATCGCGCCCGCGATACGTTTTGCCGTTCCAAGCGAGCGGACGATGTTGCGGATCAGCAGCATGCCGGTCAAGGCCGCCAGCAGAATGCCCGCCACGATGGCGGCTATCGAAAAATTGCGCGTCATGACATTGGACGCCACCGCGTTGTCATATTCCTGTTTGCTTAAATCGATCTGCAGCATAAGAAGATTTTGCATCGCTGCGGTGTTATTCATGTAAGCGGGACCGGCTTCCTTCACGACAACGGAATTGGCTTCGAGATAATTTCCCGCCTTGATCAGAGCCAATGCTTTGTTCCGCACAGTTTGGTAAGCCTTGCGTTTCGCAATGAATTCATCCGCAAGATTTTTCCCTTCCGGGGTCTGGGCTGTGGCGAGGAAACCTTCCCAACTCTTGTTGTTATTTTTAGTGTTCTCCGCCATCTTGTCGGTGTGAAAGGACAAGGGATGGTCGTGCAATACACTTTCCGGCAGACGCGGATCGTGCATCAGCATCAAGTGAACCTGGCGCTGGTTTTCTGCCTGAAGGTAATTTACCTCCGCCAACCGGACCGCGCCGATCAATCGGTCTTCGTAAACCGTGCGCAGCCCTTCTTTGCTGATATTCATACCGCGCAGGCCTATGACGCCGATGACTACCGACACGAGCGATAAAAATGCGATGAGAGAAATCAGGCGGGTCTTGATGGTCAAATTATTAAACATGATGTTCGTCTCACTTTCGATTGCAAATTTGCATAGTTAAGCAGTAATCAATTCTGCCGGTTCACGCCGCTGCCCTTCTATCAGCATCGCCTGATAATGCATGTCCTGGTTAAAACTCCTTCCAGTCCTCGTCGCCCGCCGGTTTGGCTTTCGCCTTGGCCGGGACCTTCGCGGGCGCAGCCTTGCGAGGTGGTGCGATCCTGCGCGCCGGGGCAACAGGAGCCGGCGCGCGACGCACCGCGACCGCCGTGCCAGCCCCCTCGTCCACCTTGAACGTCGCCACCGCCACCGCCAGGTTATGCGCCTGCTCTTCCAGC
>Ga0172379_10000328_pt1 | contig 123515 bp, 119 predicted proteins | sample GrowelOW334metaG_FD_119756 | JGI IMG/M metagenome (GOLD analysis project Ga0172379, IMG submission 119756) | Groundwater microbial communities from an aquifer near a municipal landfill in Southern Ontario, Canada - Groundwater well OW334 metaG | ecosystem: Environmental > Aquatic > Deep... | reverse complement strand
TTTGTTTAGTTTCTTAAAGTTGTTTCGAATAGGTGAATTTCAAGCGATTCACCCCAAACGCTTTTAAGTTGAAATCCAAATTTTCGATTTCAACCTAAGTCGACAAAAAAATAAAAAAAATTGATCCACGAGCAGCTTCCGCTACCCGTGCCTTGTTACGACTTCGCCCCTCTTACTGAGCCCAGCTTAAGTCCCCTTGCGAGGAATTTCGGCTGTTCCCAGCTCGCTTGGCGTGACGGGCGGTGAGTACAAGACTCAGGAACATATTCATCGCCGCGTAGCTGATCGGCGATTACTAGCGATTCCGGCTTCATGAGGGCGGGTTTCAGCCCTCAATCCGAACTGAGACCGGTTTTGGTGGGATTAGCTCCCCCTTTCGGGTTGGCAAACCCATTGTACCGGCCATTGTACCACGTGTGCGGCCCAGGGCATCAAAGGACCATGCTGATTTGGCGTCATCCTCACCTTCCTCCCAGTTATCCCGGGCAGTCTCTTATGACATATAAAACATAAGACAAGGGTTGCGCTCGTTACCCGAATTAACGGTACGTCTCAAGACACGAGCTGACGACCATATTGTTCTCTTGTTTCCAAAAGTATGGACTATACCATCACCCGTCCCGCAAAGCGGGATTAGGGGACCAGCGTGTAATAGCATGGTAAGCTATTAAGTTCTCCGTCCTTTGTTAGTGGAAAACTAAGTCTCTACGGGGTACAAGTACTAATTTCTGTAATTTTATTGAATAAGGATAAATATTTCCAAGGAATTCCTTTGCCTGGTATCTAGAAATATAAAGGCAAAATGTTCTTGCTCCTTTATAGTAATAAATTTTAGTGTTACTAATTCTAATCTTCCCAAGAAGTTTCTTATCCATTTCAGCTTCCTCCTTTCTCCCATAAACTATCCTGCAATCATTTCTTAGGTTTTTATCAATCGAGCCATCACCGTCAAACCGTCCGGCGAAATATGCTTTAATTATATCAGGGTCTTCCAACCTGTCTAAACTCGCCTTTGCCGATATAAATTCTCTGAGTAGCGGACGACTATTGACGAAAATATGGTTTCGATTAAATTTGATTCTTTCTTCAGGGAAAATTTTCTTCAAAAATTTTCTGAATTCACCAATTAATTTGTCATCGGTATTGCTTAATCCGACTGAACTAGACCACCAATAGCTATCCGCGCACCAAAGACCTAAGATATACGAATCTTCTATTTTAGAGAAAAAATTACAAAAATTAGTACTTATACTTCCCACGGTATTACCATTAGTTTGTATATTAATTTTAACATAAAACTTGAAGGTTTCACCGTTATGAGCTGGTTTTGCAATCTCGATTACTCGAGAAGGGGTCGTGTGCTTTCTTTCAGATTGTGAATAAGAAAGTAAAGCATCAACCATGCAGTACCTGTTCCGCTGCCTTGTGGGGGTCCCAACTTTCATCGGGATTTCAACGGAATTTCAAGCCCTGGTAAGGTTCTTCGTTTGTTGTCGAATTGAGCCACATGGTCCACCGCTTGTGTGAGTCCCCGTCTATTCCTTTGAGTTTTAGCCTTGCGGCCGTACTTCCCAGGCGGATCACTTAACGCGTTAGCTTCGCCACCGACAGGGTCGACACTGCCAATAGCTAGTGATCATCGTTTACAGCGTGGACTACAAGGGTATCTAATCCTTTTTGATCCCCACGCTTTCGTCCCTCAGTGTCAGGATCGTCCCAGCTAACTGCCTTCGCTTTTGGTGTTCCCGACGATATCAACGGATTTCACCCCTACACCGTCGGTTCCGTTAGCCTCTAACGTCCTCGAGTTAAGAAGTATCTTCGGCAGCTCAAAGGTTGAGCCGATGAGTTTTAACCAAAGACTATCTTAACCACCTACGGACCCTTTACGCCCAGTAATTCCGGGTAACGCTCGGGGATTCTGTATTACCGCTCCTGCTGGCACAGAATTAGGATCCCCTTATTCTTAAGGTACTGTCAGTTACCCGAAGGCAACTTCCTCCCCTAAAAAAGAATTTTACACCCCGAAGGGCTTCTTCATTCACGTAACGTCGCTCCATCAGGCTTTCGCCCATTGTGGAAGATTCTCGACTGCAGCCTCCCGTAGGAGTATGGCCCGTGTCGCAGTGCCATTGTTGGGGGACACGCTCTCACGCCCCCTACCCGTCATAGCCTTGGTAGGCTTTTACCCTGCCAACAAGCTGATAGGCCGCAGGCCCATCTCTGAGCGGCTCTTGCGAACCTTTACCCATTTCCTTGCGGAGTGGGACTATTGAGTATTAGCCCATCTTTCGATGGGTTATTCTCATCTCGGAGGTTGGTACCTACGTGTTACTAACCCGTTCGCCACTGACTGTATTGCTACAGCCCGTTCGACTTGCATGCCTTATCCACGTTACCAGCGTTCACCCTGAGCTAGGATCAAACTCTCAAAAAAAATATCTAATACGCTGAGTATTAGTAGCTTATTCGAAACAACTTTAAAAAACTAAATTTTGGTTGTGATATTAAATTATCAATGAACTGGTATTTTGAAAAAATACCCGCGACGACATCTAAGTTATTAGACACCATCGCGGATATTCCTATTGAACTAAATTTTCTAGAAAAGTTGTTTACATATGCTTTTAATTAACTACATATGTTTATTAACTACTTTTTCATTTTATTCGAATAAAAGATAATGTCAAGCCCAGTTTCAACTTTTTAGCCAATTATCTCCCTTTCTCCCAAAAGCTAGTTATCTTCTTCCTGCGGCTTTCGAGAGAATCTTTGCTGATAATTCCGGCTCCGTTTATACATCCTCCGTCGCAATTGAGGATATCAAGGACCTTCAAATCGGGTAAAGCAGGGAATTCTTTCAAAATCTTTTCTACTAACTTTGGTCCAGATATGACGTCGTATTCTGCATCAGTAAGTTTCTTTGTTATTCCGGAAGATTGGGCTAGCCCGCCGGAAATTGGATACAAACGGGTACCAACAGCTGCGATATCAAAAGAGAGGAGCTTATCATTTTTAGTTGAAGAGATCTTTTTTACCTTAAACACTTCTTTCAATTCCTTATACGTTAAAACCAGAATATCTAATTCGGGATGGTCTTCCTCAGCTTCGTTCTTCTTGGCAAAGCATGGTCCGATGTATACTTTTTTATAACCGGGATATTTTTTCCCAACTATTTTTGCCATGGCAATCATAGGCGAATCAACCAGGGCCAAATTACGAACCAAATGCGGGAACTTATTCTTAATCAGTCTCACAACGCTTGGGCACGGACTTGTTATATATCTCCCCTCCGGGTGAGCCTTTAATAAGGCAAGCAACTGTTTATTCGTTTCAACTGCTCCCCGGGAAACCTCCGCCACGTATTTAAAACCCAAACGCTTAAGCATTCCGATAATTTCAGGATAATGGAAATCAATTAAAAAAGAAGGGGCAAGCATAGCCACCATTTTTTCTTTTTTACCAATAAAGTTAAAAAGTTTTTTTATTTCTGGGGTAGTTTCCTTCATAAATCTTAAAAATGAAAAAAGAGATTATTCCGCCGGCTAAGGCCGTGATAAATTGAAAAATTCCCATAGTCTGTAAAAAGATTTTCGGCACAATTGAAAAACTTAAATATATGTTGGCTATCAGAAATAGAAATACACATTTGGAGGCTGCTGCAATAAAGGCAGAAGGAATATATTTTATTGACGAATACAGCTTTTTAAAAATCAAAACGAGAAACAGGTTAGACAACCAAATGAACGGTAGAAAATACACGAGAAAAAAGGTGAACGGGCCGAAGACTAATCCCCGTGCCAAAATTCCTAAGCTCGGAAAAATAATGATTGGCAGGATATACTTCTTTGGCAGAAAAATAGCAGCGGAGAACAAGCAAGTGTTAACCAATGTTCCGACTAACCACTGCGGCCCGCTAAGCGCAAATGGAATGCTAAAAGATAAAACAAATATACCTATAAAAATTAAGGTCGAAAAGGCGACTGATAAATTTACTGGAAGACTGAGAACTCTTTCACTCATACAATCTTATTCTAACAAAACGTTGCTCCGATTAAAAGGCGGCTATGAACCGTCAACGAGGAAGAGCTAAAATTTTATAAAACAAAAGACCCTGAACGGGTCTATGTCGCACAATAAGCCGGAGAGAGGAATCGAACCCCCAACCTTCACTTTACAAAAGTGCTGCTCTACCGTTGAGCTACTCCGGCGTAGAAGGTGGTTTAATACTTTTAGAGTTGCTGTCTTCTTTTCTCTGATCCTCTATTTTCTTTTGGGCAACTATCTTTTTTCTCATCTTCTGCAACCACCCATCAATTTGCTTCTCAATCTTAAGGACTACAACCCTAATCCGAGAAAGTGCTTTAAGCAAGATAACCTTATCGGGAGAATAACCTTTTAATCTATCTCTCAAAACATGAACAACTTTTTCCTTCTTGGCCCCTTCGTGAACTTCCGGAAGTTGCTCGAGTATTGGCATCTTCTTAACGAGGATGAAGATTACTCCACCAAAACTAATGACGAAAATTATTAAAGCTATAAATTCAACCATATATTATATCTCGAACCTTGAGAATCTTTTCACTTCAATATTCTCACCAATTTTTGCAACGTACTCCCCTATTAAATCTTTAATGGTTTTGGAGTCGTCTTTAATCCAAACCTGGGATAGTAAAGAAACTTCGGCTTTATACTTATTCAATTTACCCTCGATTATCTGGTCAACTATCTTTTGCGGTTTGCCAGAGTCCTTGAACTGTTCCTTATATATCTTTGTCTCACCGTCAATAAACTCTGCGGGTATTTCTTCCTCCTTAACAAAAATCGGCTTTTGGGCAGCTATCTGCAAGCAGATTTCGTGCGCCAAGGTTTTAAGGTTCTCAGATTTTGCTACGAAATCAGACTCGCATCGTATGTCTAACATCACTCCTGTTTGTGCATTGAGGTGAAGGTATGTATCGATCAGCCCTGTCTTTGTTTCTCGTGCAGTTTTCTTGGTTGCCACGGCTTTGCCGTGGATTCTTAACAGTTCCCTGGCTTTAGCAGCGTCACCGTTAGACTCCAAAAGCGCCTTTTTGCACTCCGTAGGAGAAGCACCAGTCTCGTCTCTGAGTTGTTTTATTTGCTCAATATCTACCATATAAAATATATCTAACTCTTAGATTTTGCGCTGAGTACAGCTTCCTTTGTCTTGGCCAAGATGTATTTTACTGAAGAGATTGCGTCGTCATTAGCCGGAATTGGATAATCCGCCAAACCAGGATCAATGTTCGTGTCGCATATAGCAATTATCTTTATACCCTTTCTCTTTGCTTCGCGAGCGGCTATCCCATCTTTTCTCATATCAAGGATAAAAACTGCCTCGGGTAATTTAGTCATATCTTTGATACCTTCAAACTTTATTCTGAGAGATTCAATCTCTTTGTCAATTTTCATTTTTTCTTTCTTCGTATATTTTTCCAAACCGCCGACTGCTTTTTCCTTCTCAAGTTGCTTGAAATGGGTTACTCTTTTGGAAATAGTATCAAAATTAGTAAAGGTTCCACCAAGCCATCTTTCGTTCACGTATGGAAGATTAACCTCCATGGCCATCTCTTTCACCATGTTTTTTATCGGGGTTTTTGTGCCCACGATAAGCAAATTCTTTTCAGCGGAAATTAATTCTTTAATATATGTCAGGGCCTCGCTGAACTTTTCAACTGTTTTTTCAAGATCAATAAGATGGACTGTGTTCTTCACCCCGGATATAAAAGGCTTCATTTTCGGGTGCAACTTAGAAACGCGGTGTCCAGAGTGAAGGACCGCCTGCGTCATTTCCGCAATATTCAAATCGATTTCTTTTTTAGCCATATTATTTCTTCGTTCTAACCTTCTTAGTTTTTATAGTCTTCTTGGCCATTCTGTCTTTAAACTTCTGAACCTGGCCTAAGGTATCAATCATCTTCTCTTTACCGGTATAAAAAGGATGGCATTTAGAGCAGATTTCCGTCTCAATATGTTCTTTGGTCTAGCCAACAGTAAAAGAATTGCCACATGCGCAAGTGACTCTGGCTTTTGGGAAATATTTTGGATGTATATCGTTTTTCATATAGATAGTAGGATAATAACAAAAATTATTAATAAGGTCAACACTCAATCTTGAATTAAACGTAAAAATAGTATACTTTAGAATATATGCAAGAACAATTACCTAAAAAGGACATAGATGCAATCATAGTTGAAATCCGCGCTGGAACCGGCGGAGACGAAGCCGGTTTATTTGCCCGTGATTTATTTAGAATGTATTCTAAATTCGGGCAATCCAAAGGCTGGGGCCAGAAAATCCTAGATTCCAATCAAAGCGACTTAGGAGGCTATAAAGAAATTATTTTCGAATTAAACGGTGCCGGTATTTACGACGACATGAAAAATGAGGCTGGGGTACACCGGGTTCAAAGGATACCTAAAACCGAAAAATCCGGCAGAGTCCACACCTCTACTATAACTGTTGCTATTCTCCCTAAACCTAAAAAGACGGAGTTTATTATAAACCCCAGCGATCTCAAAATTACAACATTCAAGGCATCAGGCCCCGGAGGCCAGTATGTTAATAAAACTGAAAGCGCGATAAGAATCGTGCATATCCCGACCGGTTTAGTAGTTACCTCGCAATCCGAAAGAAATCAAATGCAAAATAAAGAAAGCGCGCTATCAATTTTATCCGCCAAGCTCCTGGAACGAAAAATTGCCGAAGAGCAATCACAGATTTCAGGAGCCAGAAACGAGCAAATCGGCTGGGCCAAGCGTGCTGAAAAAATGAGGACATATAATTTTCCTCAGGATAGGATTACCGACCATAGAATCGGAAAATCATGGCACGATATTGAAGGAATAATGGACGGCAGAATGGATGGAATTATAAAAGCGTTTAGAAAACTGGAGCAAGAGCAACCAAAATAATCCGACAACACAAAAACCCAGCATCGTAGCTGGGTTTTTTAGTTCCTTTTAAGTGTAAAAATTACAGAATCAAATTCTGGCAGGTAGTGGACATTTCGCCCGTATCTATAAAAGACTGTATGCATTTGGCACGCCGCATAACACTACTGGCGTAAGAGGATGACCCTCCATAATATCTGGAGGCCGCGTTGCTCTCTTTGGTGGCAGTTTTAGCCGAAGCGCCCAGATCCGCCAGATAAAGACCAGCGGCGATGAAGGAATCTCGGATACTCCACGGATCACTTGCGCTACCGGTAACATTTCTAATCTTATCGGCATATAATCGCCACGTGGAAGGTATAAATTGGGCTGGGCCCATTGCTCCTCCATACCCTACACTTAATGGGCAGGAAACCGCTGTATTGTACGGATCTCTTCCTAAATCCTTTGTAATGGTTAAAAACGGGGAGACATCGCGCGATGGCTTCATTAACTTAGATACTAATGCTCCTGTTTTTATCCTCTTGCCCTGTCCGGTTTGCGCGTCTACTAAAACACACTGTCCCACATTTCTCCCGATGGCAGACTCCTGGCTAATGACTGCTAAAAGCAACGCAGGACGTATGCCGGCGATAGCAGCAGCACTTTTTGCAACCTCAATCGCCTCGCCGAAGGTCGGTGCTTTAGAAACACCAATTATTTGAAAAAGTTTTGCTTTAATCGCTGCAGTTTTCTTTTCGGCTTCTTCTTTATCTCTTAGCTGTTTCTGATATTCAGCTTCAGTCAACTTTAAAAGTGTTTCCTGTTCTTTCTTATTCAATTCGTTCTCTTTTTTCTGCTGAGTTTGGAGTTTAACCGTTCTTTCGGTTTGATCCTTTTCATCATCCATTTTTATCTTCTGCCCTTCAAGATATGATTTCAAATCCTGTGTGCTTTTCAAAAGCTCTCTTAACTTAGAGTTTAAATTCTGAAGATACGTTAGATTATTGAAAAAATCAGACAAGTCCCCTTCTAATAAAATCTCGACCTGAGACTTTTGATCCTCCTGATCCATAGACCGCAGAATACTTGAAATCTGATCTTTAGATTCCTCTATTTGCAAGGAGATTTTCACGATTGACGATTGAGTATCCCCTATTTGGATAGCGAGGTCCTTAATCACCATTGTGCCCTGGTTTATTTGATATTCAAGGTTCTGAACCTTCTTTTTCAGTGTGGCAACCTGATTCTGAAGAGTTTTTTTCTCTTTTTCGGTCTTTGTTATATCCTCCCCAATCCGAATGCTTTCCTGCTCATAAAACGCGGCACACTTCTCCAAAAGCGCCCGACAGTCTGTCCCAGTCATATTTTGACAAGTAAGATTATTATTTACAACCTGACTGCACGATGTTGCCAAATCTTCAGCAAAAACAAAGTTGGGCAAAAACAAAATTGCAGCCAGCGCAAAGAAAATAATTGTCTTAGAAAAACGTTTAATCATTTGCGTCTAAAACCTTAAATTAATTTTTACTCTGCCTTTTTTCCTTCCTCCGCTATGTCCCCCTCTTTAACTTTTTTCTCTTTTTCAACTCGCTCAACGTCCTCCACTTTCTCTTCAATCGGTTTTTCAAGTTCTTCTTCAACTTTTGCCATTGGCACCACCAAAGCAACTATTTCTTCGAGCCCGCGCAATACCTTGACATCGGCTGAGAACTTCAAATCTTTAACCAATATTTCCTGGTCAAATGTTTCTAAACCAGAGATATCAACCTTAATATCGTGAGGCAAATTCTGAGGCAGGGCCTTAACTTTAATTTCCTGAATTTCTTTGACTAAAGTTCCGCCCAGTTCCTTTACCGCCAAGGAAACACCTTCGAAAACTAAAGGAATCATTACCTCTACCTCTTGCGTCAAAGATGGCTGATAGAAATCAATGTGAATAAATCTGCCGGAGACATGATCTTTTTGAATTTCGTGAACTAAAACAGGCCGATCTTTTTTCTCCCCCTCAACAGCGAGATTGATAAGCGAGCTTTCTCCGGATTGAATAAAAAGTTTCTGGAATTCCCTTGCGTCAACGTCGATTGATATATTTTTAAGCCCAACGCCATATACAACCGCCGGGATCCTTCCGGAATCCTTCGTCTTTTTCCCTTCTTCTCTAATTTTTGCGATTAATTTAAACATAAACTATTTATTTAATGTGAATACATTGAACAGGACAACCGTCAACCGCACCCTGAGCGCAATCAATCTTATCGGTTTCTAATTCATCGTTATTGGTTTTTTCATCCCTTTGTGCGCCTATCACAGAGGATTTGCCGTCATCGCTAATTACGAAATACTTTGGACAAATGGCCACGCATGAGCCACAGCCAATACATTTTTCTCTTTCTAATATAATTTTTGCCATATTTTTAGGGCCTTTAGGCCATGTTTTTACTTCCAAATAATTTAATCTTATCTTCAACGACCTTTTGCACGGCTCCGATTGCTTCTGGCAAATATTTATACGGCGTAATCTCTTTCGGATTGTTCCTTAAGGAATTCTTTAGGGTTTCGGTATAGGCGACCCTTAGCTCTGTATTAATATTAACCTTTACAATCCCGAATTCAATTGCTTTTTTAATATTCCGGTCCAGAATACCCGACCCTCCATGCAAGACTAAAAATTTTGCTTTGATTAATTTCTTAATTTCCTTTAATAATTCTAAATTGAGCTTCGGTTCTCCCTGAACGCTAATGCCGTGAAAGTTTCCGATACTTACGGCCAAACAGTCTGCATTCGCTGATTTTGAATATTGAACTGCATCAACCGGATTGGTAAGATCTTCAGGTTTTAAGACAAACTTCTCTTCATAAATCTTTGAGGCGTCTGTACTTATTACTCCCACTTCTCCTTCAACTATGGTCCCGAACTTCTTGGCATAGGATATAACGCTTTTTGTCTTGGCAATATTTTCTTTCAAAGGAAGCTTCGAACCGTCAAAATGAACCATGTCATAACCTAATTCGATCGCTTTTTTGATATAGTCAAAGGACTTGCCGTGGTCTAGGTTCAAAAAAATCGGCAAACCAGTTTCCGTCCGGTAGGAATTCCTTAAATCGACGGCCTGCTTCAAGCCCAAAAACTTGCTCTCACCTTCTGAGGTCCCTAATATAACAGGGGACTTAAGATTCTTTGCTGCAGCGATTATTCCTTCAAGCTGAGACAGATCAGAAAAGTTAAACTGGCCGAGAGCCCACTTGCCCTTTTCTGCCTTTTTAAAATAATATTTTAAATTCTTCATAACATCTTCTTAGCGGGCTCGACACTGGCAGGGGCCGCTGATACTGCATGGCTCTTTTTTAACCTTTACTGTATAGAATTTTTCATTTTTTTTCAATAGACCAGCCTTAGCTCCTGTTTTTTGAAGGCACGCCACGCCGTTTGCCATGGCGAGTTGAGTTGCAAACTCTACGTCTCCATTCGACTGTAAGAAACCGGAAACGAATCCTGAACCGAAAGCATCCCCTGCCCCAGTTTCGTCCGCGACCTTCCTCTTCGGCGGCGGCACAGCCCGATAAAGATACTGGCCGTCAGAAATCACAACGCCTCTGCCGCCTTTAGTCATAATAGCAATGCCAGTGCAAATTTCGTCAATTTTTTTAAAAATATCTTTTTCTTTTTGGAAAGGAATCCCGGTTAGTATGGAAGCTTCCTCTTGATTAAGAATCAAAATGTCAACTTTATCTAAGATTACTTTTAGAGTGGTAATCGGTAAAGAAAGCTGACAGTTACCGGGATTCAAGGCCACCTTTATATTATTCTTATGCGCAAAATTCACAATTTCGCCGAACCTATCACATAAATAACCGGACAATGGGGCAATATAGAACCACTTTGTCTGAAGTTTTGACCAGGGGATGTCATCTTTTTTCAATTCCCCGGATGCACCCCGGTAAACAAGAATTGTGCGGTCATTTTTTATCCCGTCGATCACAATTGAATGATTGGTCGGCTGCGTCTCGGACTTACTAATTAATTCAGCACCAACGCTTAAATTTCCAAGTTCTTCAATTATCTCCTGCCCGGCTAAATCCTTGCCCACAGCGCCACAATAAGCCACCTTAAAGCCTTGATTAGCAAAAGTGACTGCTGTATTAGTCCCCCCACCGCCGGAAGCGAATAGAATCTCATCTATATCTACTTTCGACCCTAAATTAAAACAAACTCCTTTGCCGGTAGCAAAGCTTTTGTTCTCGATCACCTTGAGTTTCTTGGTTTTTATAAATATATCTTTTGTAGCCGCGCCAAAGGTTATAACGTCGTACATAATTATTTTTTACTCGCTTTTAATTGTTTTTCTTTTTCGGCAATAATTAAATATGTCTTTAAAACTACCTGCGGGTTCAAGGACATGCTTTCTATTTCTTCTCCTACAAGGAATTCTGCAAACTCAGGGTAGTTAGACGGCGCCTCGCCACAAATTCCGATGTATTTTTCCTTTTCCTTGCAAACCCTAATTGCTTCATAAATCATATCCAAAGCGGCCGCGTTTCTTTCGTCCCCTATATATGCGATAGAACCGTTATCTCGATCTAATCCCAGAGTTAATTGCGTTAAATCATTGCTACCAATGCTAAATCCATCAAAAATCTCTAAAAATTGCTCAGCTAAAATTACGTTAGCCGGAATTTCGCACATTACGTAAATCTTTACCCCAGCCTTCGCCTTAGACAAACCTACCTGATCCATTAAAGAAACTACTTTTCGGCCTTCGTCTAAAGTCCGACAGAAAGGAATCATTACGTTTACGTTCTTTAAACCGAAAATATCTCTTACTCTCTTTATTGCCTCGCACTCCATCAAAAACGCCGGCTGATACTTATCTGAGATATATCGCGAAGCCCCGCGGAAACCCATCATTGGATTCGGTTCATCTTGTTCGTACAAAGAGCCTCCGACTAAATTCTTGTATTCGTTTGTTTTAAAATCAGAAAACCTGACAATGGTCTCTTTAGGATAAACCGCGGAGGCAATTTGAGCAATACCCTCGGCTAATTCTTTAATGAAAAACTCTTTTTTATCTTTATGCTCAACCGTTATCGCGGCAATCTTTGCTTTTAGTTTTTTATCCTTTAATTTTTCGTAGTTATATAGGGCCATAGGGTGAATTCTTATCTTCTCGGCAATGATAAATTCCTCTCTGGCTAAGCCAATGCCGCTATTTGGTAAAAACGAGGATTTAAATGCCAGCTGAGGATCACCAATATTCATCGTGATCTTCGTCTTAATCTCCGGAATTTCAGATAGTTTCTGTGTTTTAACTGTAAATGGCACTTTCCCTGCAAATACCCTTCCTTTCATTCCTTGTGTGCAGTCAACCGTAACAAGCTGCCCGTTCTTCAAAACTTTAGTTGCCTTTTGTGAGCCCACAATAGCGGGAACTCCTAATTCTCTGCTTACTATGGCAGCATGGCAGGTCTTTCCGCCTTCATCTGTGACAATAGCAGAAGCAAGGCGCATGATAGGAACCCAATCTGGATCTGTCATTTTAGTAACTAGAATTTCCCCAGCCTTGAACTGGGAAATATTTTTTACATCGCTGACTACATGCACGTTACCTACGCCAATCTTTTCCCCAACGGCTATACCTAACAGAATCGGGTCTTTGGTAGACTCAATTTTATACTCTTCAATAATCTTCTCACCTTTGGGCATATGAACCGTTTCCGGCCTCGATTGGACGATACAAAGCTCTCCTGTTTTCCCGTCCTTCGCCCATTCAATATCCTGCGGCATCCACTTGCCGAATTTAGCCGTGTAGTGCTCTTCGATAATAACTGCCCATTTAGCCAGCGTTAAAACTTCTTCTTCGCTCAGGGAAAATATTAACTGCTCGGCTTTTTTAACTTTTTCTTCTTTTAATCCTCCTTTTGCACCGTAAACATACTTGATTGTTTTTCTGCCGAGATTTTTTACAATTACAGATTTAAAACCCTGTTTCAGCGTTGGCTTAAAAACATAAAATTCGTCCGGGGTAATCCTGCCTTTAACAATCAACTCCCCTATTCCCCATATTGAGTTTATCAACACAACGCCGGGGAATCCGGTTTCCGTATCTAATGTGAACATTATTCCCGACGAAGCCAAGTCCGATCGAATCATTTTTAAAACTCCCACCGAAAGTGCAAACTCCAGCTGCCCTATTTTCTTTTCATCCCGGTAAGCAATAGCTCGATCGGTAAACGTGGAGATTATACTTTTTTTAACTGCATTTAATAACTCTTCATCGCCCCTTACGTTCAAATACGTTTCAAACTGTCCGGCGAAGGACGCATTGGGCATATCTTCGGCCACGCCGGAGGTTCGAACAGCTACATCCGGATCCGGACCATATTTTTGAGCTAGTTTTGCGTAAGCACCCAATATTTCTTTCTTTAAATCCTCGGGAAATGTACCGGTTAAAATTGCGTCTCTACATTTCTTACCTGTTTCCTGAATGCTTTTAACGCTTTTGGGATCCAAGGTCTTGAATATGTCCTGCAGGACTTTATCCAAACCATTCGCCTTCAGAAATTTCCAATAGGCAGTCGATGTTATCGCAAAACCTTCAGGTAATCTCACCCCTTTGGGCACCAAATTAACATACATTTCGCCCAAAGAAGCATTCTTCCCTCCGACCAAAGGCACGTCCTCAATGCCAATTTCGCTTAGCCATAGAATATTTCTTTGAGATTTGTCTGCCATAGAAATTAAATTTAAAGGTTTTTAATTTTCTGAGCTATCGCTAAGCTCTCGTTGTCTTTTATTTGCAAAACTTTAGTATCTTTTAAAATGGACAAATCGTTACAAATCATATCAACGATTTTCTTTGAACCTGCGCCGATCGATCCAGTGAATACTAACAGGTCGCATTTTCCAAGGACAGCAAAGTATGCCCCAATATATTTTTGGACGGAATAGACAAAAATATCCAAAGCTAACTTCGCCTTTTTACTGCCTTTCTCAACCGCTTTCAAAACATCTAGCATCTCTGACAACCCGCATAATCCCTTAACTCCGGATTCATAATTTAAAACAGATTCCAGATTTTTAACCTTCTTGTTTAAATAAAAAATAAGACCGGGATCGATATCCCCGCCTCGCGTCATCATCACCAATCCTTCCATCGGAGTAAAACCCATTGAGGTATCAATTGCCTTGCCATTCTTTATGGCCGCGATACTAGAACCTCCGCCTAAGTGGCAGGTAATGATGTTCAAGTCGCCGACCGGCCTGTCTGTAATTTTTGCCGCCTCAGATGCGGCAAACTCATGAGATATCCCGTGAAAGCCGAAACGCCTGATGCCATACATTTTTTGAAGTTTCTCGGGCAAAGCATATATAAAAGCTCTTTCCGGAAGCTCGGCAAAAAAACTGGTATCAAAAAATGCGAGCTGCTTGGCTTTCGGGAAAACACTTTGAGAAAACTTTATGCCTAAAATGTTAAAAGGATTATGCAAAGGGGCTAGATTGTTAAATTTTTCAAGCTCCTTTAAATTCTTGCTGGTTATTGTAAGCGGTGATTTTAATTTCCCACCGCTGTGGACAACCCTATGTCCGATGATGTTAATTTCTTCCCCCAACTTTTTTATCTTACCCAACTCGCCTATCAAACCCTTCTCGAAATTTTTGTTTCCTAAAATCTTAAGGTGCCCCTCTTTTTTTATATTCAAATCAGGATAAAACAACTTCCATTTTATAGACTGACTGCCACAATTTAAAACAAGCATCATATTATTTCACCTTCACTTTGTTTATTAACTCCAACAGCATTGCCTTCGTCCGTATCTAGCTGCAGACAAAGCCTATACTTTTCACCTGTCCTGACTTTAATGTTGTGAAAAGTTATCTCGCGCTGCCCTCTCACCACAACCGAGATAATCTGCCCATTTTTCAAACGTAAACGTTTTGCCTCCTCAGCGGTGCAGTGGAGATGCCTGCCAGCAATTATGACACCGCGGTTAATCAAAACACTTCCTTTCGGACCGACTAGAGTAATTCCGTTGCTTCCCGATAAGTCCCCGATGGTTTCTGCGTTCATTGGGAGGCCAAGATTTACCATATCGGTCAAAGATATCTCAATTTGAGTCTCGGGGCGAATAGGGCCGACGACCCTCACATTCTTTATTTCTCTTCCATTTGATTGGATGTTTAAGGTTTCTTCTGCTGCAAAATCACTAAACTGAGTTAAACGGCGTATTTCTTTTAATTCATAACCTACCCCAAAAAGGACCTCAATATCTTTTTGGGATAAATGGACATGTCGAGCAGAAACCTCAACCGGAATAATTTTCTTCATATATATATTTTACCAGAAATATCTGCAAAACGAAACAGTAGAAACCGTTTAATGTTTAACCCAATAATAGATGGGGATATCGGTGCATTAAAAAACCCGTTCGCAAGAACTCGTACGGGCTAAAATTGATCGGGCGAAATACTTGAAACCAGACACTATATTTTCTGAGAAACCGCGGCGAGGTGTTGTTTAGCACAATCGCACATGAGTCCGTTACAACCCCAACGCCACTGATCATCAGCACCACGGCAGAAACAAAATACGTACCGATAGCCACCCGGGGACCGAAGAACCGTGCCTAGGAAGTCGATATGAGTAATACCATATTTCTGATATAGTTTCTCGAGGATGCTTTCTTCCTTATCCTCGGAGGATTGATAATCCTGCCATATTCCCATGGCTACCGTAACGCCGTATAGTATTCTTCCGGTAGCCCGGAAGCGAGAGAGTCTGACTTCTCCAGTAATCGGGCTTTCTTCCTTATCCAAACACGAAAGGAAATCGCACCTTTCGAGATTAACCGCAACTAAGTTTGGTGACTGGGCATCGCATTCTTCCTCACCCTCTAAGCCGTTACGACCCTTCCACAATGTCCAGCCAGGGCCGATGAACTCAGCGGGATCGAATGGTGCCGTCCGAACTTCTAGGTCGGTGGGGATGAATTTTCCACCACCTGCTAAAAGCTCAACGAAGTTAACAGCGAACTTTTCGTGGTCTCCATTTATAATCGCACGAGCGACAGCAGCGGGTACGTAGTCAAACCCAACTTCTTCACACAAGAGCATACGCTGTAAGATACATAGAATATTAACCAACTGATCCCTAGTCATTTTTTCCATCGCATAATCTCCTTCCGAGAAAGTCTATAAGTATTTCAACAGTTGTAAACGATCTAGAACACTATATATTATGCATTATTCTTGTTTTATGTCAAATAAAACAAAAGAACCGCTTTCGCGGTTCTTCCTAATACCCTACTATATCCTCTCCCCGACATACTTGGCAAAATCTGCCAGCCGGCAGGCGTACCCCCATTCGTTGTCATACCATCCTATAACTTTTATCAAGTTGCCGATAACCATTGTCATTTGGGAATCAAGGATTGCAGAATGCGGATCAGCGATAAAGTCCGAGGATACTAAAGCCTCCTCGGTTACCGTGAAAATACCATCTAGCCCTTTTTGAGCTTCTTTAAAGGTATTGTTAACCTCTTCTTTAGTTGTCTGTTTCTCAACTTCAACTACTAAATCTAAGCTAGATACGGTCGGAGTTGGCACGCGCATAGAAATACCATCTAGTTTCCCCTTCAACTCGGGGATAACCTTTCCTAGGGCTTTGGCGGCACCTGTTGAGGTCGGAATAATATTTATTGCAGCAGCCCTGGCTCGTCTTAAATCCTTATGGGGTAAATCTAAAATTCTCTGGTCGTTTGTATAGCTATGTACCGTGGTCATGAAGCCTTTAACGATCTTGAAGTTATCGTTTAAAATCTTGGCAATCGGGGCTATACAATTCGTTGTGCAAGAGCCCATGTCAACAATTTTATCTTTCTTGGGATCAAACTTATCTTCGTTAACCCCTAAAACATAGCTAGGAATTTCCGCGTCTTTTGCGGGCGCTGAGATTATCACCTGTTTGGCCCCTGCTTTCAGATGCTTTTTAGCTCCCTCCATATCAGTGAACAATCCTGTACACTCTAAAACAATATCGATTCCGAGTTTCTTCCAGGGCAGATCAGCTGGATCCTTTTCCACAAAAATCTTGATGTCTTTTCCATTGACAATTAAAGTATTCTCCGTGGAACTAATTTCACCTTCATAACGTCCATATATGGAATCGTATTTAAAAAGATGAGCCAAAGTTTTAGTATCGGTGAGGTCATTTATTGCTATAACCTCCAGCTCCGGATGAGAAGTCAAAATACGCCTCAAGACAGACCTGCCAATTCTTCCAAAGCCATTAATAGCAATTTTTGTCATGTTATTTAATCTTTAATAGCCCATCAATTACTTTCTTGTCGAATCCATTAATAATCGTCCCGTCAATATCAATTACCGGCACATTCATCTGGCCTGACTTTTCTACCATTTCATCCAAGGCTTTGTCGTCCTGCGACACATCTATATCCTCAAACTTGATTTTATTCTTTTTCAAATACTCCTTGAGAGTGGTGCAGTAGACACAACTCGGAGTAGAAAAAACTCTTACTTTTGACAAAGCCATGATAAATTAATATTTAAAGGAAATTATTTTTCTTACGTTCCGCAACCTGCGCCGGAGTTAGGTGCGCCTGATCCCGAGGAATAATTTTCAGAGAAGCTTGTAGCTGCGGCGTCTTGAGACAATGTTTGAGAACAGAAATCCGGTTGGCTGTTAAATGCACAGCAAACAATGCTTTTTGCAGCATCTGCGGTTCTTCCGCCAAACCCTGATTCGCTAATTTGATCACCCCCCAATATCATCGTAGGAGAGCCGGAAATGCTGTATTGCGCCGTAAGATCAAAATCTTCTTTGGCATATGCCAATCCTCTGGATTCAGTTGAGATACAGCCAGCAAGCTTATTCTTATCAATTCCAGTTGAGGTTAAACAACCCTCTACGTCGCCTGCCTTCATATAGCAAGAAATATACTTCCAGTACTTACTTGCTTGCTCGTCTCTTATACATATCTGCCGTAAATTCTCCTGAGCCTCTGCATCGCCATGCATTGCAATTACCTTTCCACCCTCAATTGTACCAATGTATCGTATCTTCAAACTGTCCTTAAGGGCCGGGGCTTCTTCAATCGCTTTAGCAAAAACTCTTTGCATCTGTACGCCGTAGGGGCATTGACTGACAACAAAGGCCTCGAGCACCGGTTTATCTGCCTTTTTTACACTATCACAAGATGCGGTAGCGGGCGTTCCACCATTTCCATTACCGGGATCCCCGGCTGTTGCATCGAGATCTATCGGGTATCCTGTCATTATCGGAAAAAGAAACTTTCCGTCCTTTGTGACATACGCTTCAGCAGTTTGGCTGGCATCGCCCAATGTAAGTTTAAGTTTATATAACCCGTTGGTCTCAGAGGATTCGGTTAAAGTTGCGGTTCCTTTGCCTTGCAAAATGTCGCTGTTGATATATGCAACGACTTTTTCTCCGGCCGCCTTAAGGGAAATGTTTCGCGCGCCGAATACTTTTATATCCCCCTTAAATGCAAAAACATAAATTGACAAAGCAATTATCGCTATAATCACAACAGCGATAATTATTGATAAAGCGAGATTGTGTTTTACAAACTTACCGATCTTCTTGAAAATATTTTTTAACATATCTTTAAAAATATTTATTATTTATTAATTATTATTTATTATGATGATATTTTACTATATAGGAAAAAATATTACAACAAGTTATTCCCTCTCATAGAATGATTTTTGTTTTAATATTAAGTCTTTGGTCAAAATCATAACTAAATAACCCGGCATACGGAATTTCAAGATCAATTATTTTACTATCAGGAATCTTTTCAATATTTTTAACAATTGTCCTTAACGAGTTATGGCTTGCGACGACTAAAACATTTTTTCCGTTCTTTAGGTCTTTCGCGATATATTGGTTATAAAAAGGAACCACTCTTTTAAATACTGCTCTTAGGCTCTCCCCCTTTGGTGGCGCGACATTATAACTTCTTCTCCATAAATGAACCGTTTTCTCCCCATATTTTTTGGCCGCTTCTTCCTTATTCATCCCTTGCAGTTTCCCATAATATCTTTCATTCAATCTTTCAGATACCAGCACGGGAACCGCAGCTTCGTTGCCATCAAGATAACTCCCCCACTTTTGCATTCGTCCGCCGTCAAGATGCAGAAACATTGGATACTTATCGGTTCCGTATTCGAGCATTCGGGCAACTGTGTCCATATTCCGAAAAAGTCGGGAACAATAAATCTTATCTATTTTGAATTTCTTAAAAATCTTATCAGCTAAAAATTTAGCTTCGTAAAACTCGTCCTCGTCCAAAGGACCATCTGACCAGCCGGCAAACCTATTCTCCTTATTCCATTGAGATTTTATGTGACGTAATAAAAAAAGTTTTGCCATATTAAATCCTCGGGTGCAACTCGTTTTCAATCTCTAATAATCTATTATACTTCGCCATTCGTTCTGGTGTCAAAGGAGCACCGGCTTTGATAAATTCAGCACCTATGCCAACGGCTAGATCAGCGATAAAATCGTCGCAGGTTTCACCTGATCTATGAGCTACGAGAATCTTCCAGCCGAATTCTCTCCCTAATTTTACAGCATCTAATGTTTCAGTAACCGTACCGATTTGATTAGGTTTTAAAATTAAACCCGCGCAAGCTTTCCTATTTTCCGCCTCGGCAATTCTTTTAATATTTGTTGCCAATAAGTCATCTCCGAAAATGTTTATTTTATTGCCTAATTCTCTATTAATTTGCGCAAAACCCTCCCAGTCCTCTTCACCAAACGGATCTTCAATAAAAATAATTGGAAACTTAAAAATAATATCCTTGTAAAAATCTAGCAAACCTTGCCTAGTCAGTTCCTTCCCGTCTAAATTGTATCTGCTATTGGAATAAAATTGCGAGGCTGCAGAATCAAGACCGATTTTCGTACCCGGATAGTTTTTTATGGCGTTATTCAAGATATATAACGCTCTCTCGCTGTTGATATCTTTCGGCATAAATCCACCTTCGTCACCTATTTTAACCGCTTCTTCTCCAAAGTTTTTAAGCAACTCATCATGCAAGCAGGTATAGATATCGCTCGCTAGCTTAAAGTTTTCTCGGAAACTGCCTTTCTGAGGAATTATCATAAATTCCTGTATATTCAAATTGTTTTTCGCATGAGCGCCACCGTTAATAACATTAAAACAAGGCTTCGGAAAACCCAAAGGAGAACTATTGTTTGCCAATCGAGCAATGTACTTATACAAGGGCAAACCTTGACTCGAGGCTAAGGCACGGCACACAGCTAAAGAAACCGGGAGAATAGCATTTACTCCTAAATTAGATTTATTTTCGGTTCCATCTAAAGCTATAAGAACTTTATCAATTTCTTCCTGGTTTTCAAATTCTTTATTCGTTATTGCCGGCGCAATAATTTTCTTAACATGTGCTAACGCTTTTTTTACTCCCTTACCGTCAGCATCTCTAAGTTCTAACGCTTCATATTTACCTTTTGAAGCGCCCGAAGGGACTGACGCAGAAAACTTTCCTTTATTTGTTTCTATCCCAACTTCAACCGTCGGATTGCCTCTAGAATCTGCTACTCCTTTCACTTTTATATTTCTAATTTTCATCCTCTTCTTTTAATTTTTATTACTCGATATTTAAAAATAATACCAATGCTTAAAACGAAGCGTCATATTGGCAATAAGTATAACCAGGAATACTATCTATATAAACTCTGCCGAGACCGCAGTTCGTCGTTTTCCCCTCCATAAACCAGAGTACGGTTACCATACTGCAAACATTATTGACTTTATTCACACATTGGTAGATATAACCATTGAGATTCCCGTTTACCGGAATAGGATATTCGGTGGCGGGCAATGCCGGTATAAATTCAGCAAGGATATTATTAAGATAAGCAGATTCAGAATAATTATTACCGAAACACTTATCCGGAGGTGTAGACCCTTTTTTTCCGTAATCTCCCAAACACCACCAAATGCCGCGTCCACCCCCCGGATCGGGATATCCTCCGTATTTATCAACAGCCATATTAAGGGCAAAGGCATAAGCTCGCATATCCTCAAGTCGTTTTGCATTCCGGGCCTTCGCTCGTGTACTGTTGACACTAGCAAAAACAATCGCAGCGAGAATACCAACGATAGCAATCACTACCAATAGCTCGATAAGAGTAAACCCTTTATGATCTCCTACAAATTTTCTCATCTAATAAATCCTTATATTAAATAACTTTATTAATTTTTTTTATATATATTATTACTTACGAGTTAATTGGAACCTTATTTCCACACTTCCGCCAACCATCTAAAATTAATAATAAATCCTCAAAGCGCAGGAAGTCCCGCCCGACTGCGATGGGCCAACTTCACCAATGCCACAAGATTGGCTGTTACCTTCCATCCACCATAGAATTTCCACCATTCTACCTACGGTATCATTAGAGTAAACATATCCTTTGTACTGCCAATGGGTCAGCCCCACAGTTATGATATTTTCATCGGCGGGCAAGGATGGAATATATGGACTCAGGACGTCGTTAAGAATCTCCGACTCGGCATAATGATACATCGCCCTGAAACATTCATCATCAGCGTAATCGCCCAAACAGGTGTAGTTCTCTAAAGGGGGATACTCATTATCTTGGTCATAAATCATGTTCAATGCATACGCATACGCACGAATATCTTCCAATCGCTTTGCATTTCGGGCCTTCGCTCGGGCGCTATTGACGCTAGCAAAAACAATTGCAGCGAGAATACCAACGATAGCAATTACTACCAATAGCTCGATAAGGGTGAATCCCTTATTTCTGTTTTTTAATATACTCATACGCGGCGAGTGCTGCCTTGCAACCTTCGCCGGCAGCAGTTACTATCTGTTTGTACTTTCCTGCGTTCGCGTCCCCTACCGCAAACAAACCGGGGGTTTTGGTTTGAAACGTTTCAAACTCCACTTTTATTTCATCTTTGTCGTTGAAATCGACTAAACCTTTTGCCAAAGAAGTTGCCGGCTGGCTTCCAATCTCTACAAAAACCCCTTGGACATCGAGAGCTTTTTCTTCCTTCGTTATTGAATCTTCATAAATTAACGAACTCACTAACTTTCCTCCTTTTATTTCCTTAACAGAAACATTCATCAATACTTCAATCTTTTTTAATTCTTTTACTTCATCTTGGTTAGCTTGCTCGGCCCGGATCTCCGGTCCATTTTCTAAGATATATATTTTCTTTGCATAGTTGGTCATAAATATACCTGCTTCAAGTCCGGCGTTACCTCCCCCGATTATCGCCACGGCTTTATTTTTAAACAAAGGACCGTCGCAGGTAACGCAATAACTCAATCCTTTACCAAGAAATTCTTTCTCGCCTGGAATTTCTAACGGCCTAGGGTCAGCGCCGGTCGCAATAATCACGGAGCGGCTGGCTATTTCCTCCCCCTCAGTCGTGATAACAACAAAATGATCTTCTTTAGATATTTTCCTGACTTCAGCAAATTTTATCTCAACACACTTTTGAGCGTTTAAATGAGCAACAAACTTTTTGATTAATTCGGCGCCACCTATTCTGGGAAAACCGGGGTAGTTACAAACCTCCGTGGCTTTATTTCCCATCTGCCCGCCGAATCTTTTGGTAATAAGGATAGTTTCCATTCGTTGGCGCGCAGCATAAATAGCCGCAGTTATACCTCCTGCGCCTCCACCGATAATAGCAAGGTCGTAAATCATAATATTTATCAATTAACCTATTTTACTAAATTTGCAAACATAGTGCAATGAATAAAAAAAATCACTCGCGCCCTGCTGGGTTCGAGTAATTATACTGCTCAATGAATATGATAACCAAATCTTTTCAACTCCCGTAGAAATCCCTGATTTCCTTCTTGCTTGCTCCATCTTTGGACAAGAAGGTGACCTCCATACTTTACAATATCGCGCAGCCAGTCGCGATGCCATCTCCACCAGCCACGAATGAGAAAATCGAACGGAAAAATGATCGTCCGCAGCGGAATTCGTAAAAAACTAAACGGGCTGTAGAACCAGCGCATTATCTCGAAGGGTATTACCTGCAAATCCTCTATGGTCATGCCAATGGGACGAAAGCAAACGAAGCTTCCGTCGTATCTTCTCAAAGATACTAATTCCTGCGGAATAATTCGATTCTCGTCTTGAAGCCGCTTTCTTAAAGCCGTTCCGACTAAGGGAACCGGATGCAATACCTGGATGCTATCGAGGTGAGCTTTCCTGATAAAGGACTGGAAGCGCTTTTTTAGCTCCAGAGCACCGAACTTCGAGATTTTATCTTTCGAAGGATAGCCGAAGATGAACATTCCATGAACCCAGAAATAGCGGCGCAGGATTCTAGTCCACTCCAGCATGTTGGCAGCCAAATAACCTTTATGCATACTTCGCAAGTCTTCATCAACGGGTGATTCATAGCCAACACAGGACACGTCTACGCCGGCGGCTTTCATGTTTTCGAGAAACTCTATGTTCTTTGCAGCCTCTAACCGTATTTGAACGGTGAAATGAAGTTTATTCCCGTATTTCTCCCTAATGAGTCTGAAAAACTCCATAGTTCCTTCGAGATCCTCTTCGAGCCGATCGTCAACAATAAAGAAGTTGCGGGCACCTCGCGTTTCCACCAGCCAATTAACTGTCCCGAAAAGATATTCAGCGCTAGCCCAGCGAGCTTTTCCTTTAACGCTGCAAAACTCACAGTTCTTTCCGCAACCGCGGATTCGGCCAATCGGATAATTCCTGATTTTTCTCACGTGACGCAACAGGCCGAAGTCGGGATAAGGTAACTCATCCAGGCACGCCACTTCTAGCATTGCAGGAGGGTTGGTGAACTTTCGTCCGTCAAGCGAAAATGAAATACCCGGAATTCCATCAATTGGTGCTCCGTCGCGTATTGCCGCGAGAAGCTGTTTAATAACAATTTCCCCATCGCCGTGAACCACCACGTCGATGTTATTATCCAACGCCTCTTCCGGACAATAATGGACGTGCCAACCACCGGCGAGAACTATCGCCCCTGCACGGTGATAAAAATCAGCCAAATCGAATGCGCGCTCCATTGTGGAAGTAAGCCCGCAATAAAAGCCGACAACTAAGGCGGGCCTTTCTTGCTGCAGTTTTGCGTGATCTGGCAAGCCGGCTTCATCGCGCGGACCCTTGTAATTATTTTCATCAATAACTTCTACCCGCCAACCCCAGAGCTTGTTGGCGGCAGTTGCGACCATAATAATGCCCAGAGATGTCATCCTCCCCGCATAACGGCTGAAGATGTTGACCTTAGGAAAAGCGGGAACAATAAATCTGGCTAACGGCCAATTATGTGTTTCTTCGATCATTAACATTTCATTGCCTCCTTTTCAAAGGACCATATTCTTTTAATCATTAAAATGAGTGAAAGTCAAAAAAAACGCCCAACTCAATACCGAGTTAGGCGGTTTCTTTTATAAGCTATCTACCGTTTGCAAACTTTATTGTAATTAATGGCTAAATACAGTGCAGCTAAGCCAACTAATGTGTAGATAATTTGAGATGCGGTTGTTAATCCGCCAAAAATTTCAGCAACTAAATCTATATTCAAAATACCAATAAGACCCCAGTTCAAACCACCGATTATAACGAGAACAAAAGCTATAGCATCAAAAAGTTTTGCGTTCTTCATAAATTTGTATGTATATATAATTTATACCGACCTTTTTATTCTATTTTAAACTTTTTCTCCCTCGAGGAAAACCCCGAGAGCAGCAATACCTGCGACGGACTGACACAAAAGTATTCTGCTAAGGATTTTGCAATCGCTTTGTTAGCCAATCCCTGTATCGGAGGAGCCTTCACCCACACTTCAAAGTGTGTCTCGTCAATCTTTTCTATTTTTTCTTGTTTTGCCCTCGGCTTAGCTTTTACAAATATCTCCATTATTTTTTTACTTTAAACATCGGCCCGTGGCCGGGAATCACCCAGTCTGCCATGTCGAGCACCATTTTACGACTCTCTTTTAATTTATCGGCATTCGAGGCATAAGGATCGACCTCTGGAGAATTTTCGCTCCAGAAAACATCTCCGCAAATTGCAACGACTCCTTCTTTAGTTTTAACAAAAAGAGTTATTGACGTGTTATCGTGTCCGGGAGTGTCGACAATCCTTATGTCTTCTGTAAATTGCTCTACCCTGTCTTGAACTGTGTTTTTATCCCAAAGACCGAAGTATTCTAAGGTTTTCGCTCCAGGGAACATACCGATGTTCCTGTAATGGTCGATATGGGAATGCGTTAAAAAAACAATATTAACTTCGGAGGGGTCAATCCCCTCTTTTTTTAACGCGCTAATCAGCACCTCTTGGCTTTCTAAAATACCTGGATCGATAACCATTACGATATCTCCATCTCTAACCAAACTAATTGTCGGGCAAGTTTTTTCTTGTCCGCCGGAAGCGACTGAATCTGCGCTTGTATAACCCTCGATTAGAACCTTAGCTTCTGCCATAATTATTTTGATCTCTTCCCGCTTACATTTCTTTTCTCAAGACGCGTCGCCAAACCCCAGAACCTATTAATCGTTTTGGATCTTGGCTCTTTTGGATTGTTCCGCAGTTTTTGCGACAGCCTTTGAAAATATTTCTTCATTTTAATTAAGTATAAAAATTGCGAGATTTAAAACGCCCGCGAAACAGACCCAAACAATATATGGCAGTAAAATCAGACCGGCGGTCTTCGAAATTTTATAGAAAATGACGATGGTATAGAATATAGCCGCTAATAAAAGTATTAAATCAATAAAAGCCAAACCCGGGAGCTTCAGACCAAAAAATAATATTGACCAAAGAAGGTTTAGAGCCAACTGACTATTAAAAACTATTACAGCCTTTGTATCCAATCCTTTCTTCCAAATAATATAAAGAGAAATTCCCATTAGCAGGAATAATATGGTCCATACGGGCGCAAAAATCCAGTTAGGAGGATTGAAGGACGGTTTGTTTATTGTCGAGTACCAGCTGTTAATTGCCGGCATTGTAAAAATCGCACCGGCAAAACCAATAGCCTGGCAGAAAACAATGCTTCCTAAAAGTCGTACTATATTGACCAGGCTGCTGTTTTTTTCATCCATAATATTTTTTCTTTATTATACCTCTTTTAAATCACAAGCTACAAGTTAAAATTATTGACACTTTTCAGGTTAGGGGGATATAATAAAGGTGTGGATAAAGATAGTTTCTTATTCGAATTCGGAGACAATCTTTGTCCAACTCTAGCACCTTGAAAATACAACAATGGCTTAACTATGCAGCTAGACAAACCGTGCGCAACCGCGTCGCGCACTTAATCCCTACCTGACGCAGAAGCGAAAAAAGAAAGGGGGTTATCTACTTCTGCATCAACAAACCAATCGTGAACGAGTGGAAAACAAAGACCGGTCACAATGAGGAGTGACAAAACATGCGCAAGCGTAAAGGTAACCTGGCCCGAGATCCGAAGAAGCTGCTGCCGGCGAACCTGAGCGTCCATTCCGCCGCGAACCTGGCGAACTGCTGAACATCGGCGCGGTCTCCGCTTAGGAGGTGATGAACAACTTGATTGTTTAAACAGGCGCCTCACACTTGAGGCATCCGGCTCGAACGTGACGTTCAGGACAACCTCTCCACTAACACAAGGAGCACTCCCCATGACTGTGCGTCATTTCGGTCGAAACCAGGAAGTCACGACGTCATCCAATACGTCGTAAGTATCGCAGATCTCTGCAAAGCTAAGCCAAGGTCCCCGGGGGCACATTCGTAAAACCCCTCGGGGCCTTTTTTTTAAACAAAAACAGAATGCTAGGCATCCTGTTAATATTATCTAGATTATTTTATCTGTTTTATATACTCCCTCAACTCCGGCCCAAACCGCGGGTTTTTTAAACAAAGATATATGAAAGACTTTAGCCATTTTTCTTTGTCGCCGCACTCAAGCCACTCTCCCTTCAATTCATAACCATACACCATTTTTCCGTCTAACAGCATTTTGCTTAAAACTTCAGCCAGAATTACTTCGCCCTTTTTCGAAGGAACAGCCTTTTTTAAATACTTGAACACGTCCGGAGTCAAAATATATTTCCCGACAACAGCCATGTCCGAAGGAAGTTTGGATATTTCTGGTTTCTCAATTAATTCCTTAATTTTATACAACCTACTCGCTATTTTTTCAACAGCAGGAACTCCATATGCCGGCAGCTTTTCTCTCGGCATTTTTTTAAGCCCTATAATCGGACAATCACAGGTTTTGTAAATGTCCATGAGTTGGGATATCGCTGGCTCCTCCCCATAAACAACATCATCAGCGAATAAAACGGCTACTGGCTCGTTCCCGATGAATTTAGCTGCCTGCAAAATAGCGTTACCGTCTCCAAGCGGCTTTCTTTGAATCACCATCTCAAAGGACATCCCGTCAAGGGTTTGCTCAAACTCCTTCAACTCTTTTAAAAGTTGATCTTTTTTTCTCTTGATAAGCAGCTTCTCCAAAGCTTCATCTTTTTTGAAGTAGTTGATAATTGCTTTCTGGGTGGAGTTTATTACAAAAATAACTTCAGATATTCCTGATTGCTTGGCTTCTTCAATTAGGTATTGAATTATTGGTTTATCAACTAAGGGAAAAAACTCTTTGGGAACAGCTTTTGTCAGCGGTAAGAATCTTGTTCCCAGCCCGGCAACAGGAATAATAGCTTTTTTAATATCATCCATGGATTTAAAATTATGCTTTAAACTTCATTCTCCTCAAGAAGGCCGGAATCTCCCACTCAGCTTCTTGGTTTAGTTTTTTACTCTCTTCTAACTCCTGAACTTTTTTAACTTCCAGAGCAGATCTCCGAACCATTTCCTTCTCCTTCGACTTTTCAACCACAGGTTTTGTTATTATTGGAATAATTTTCTTCACCGGAGCTATTGGTTTATTTTCTTTTTTATCCTTAGTCTTCAAAAGTTTAACTGTTTCTATTTTCTTTTTTATCACCTTAATAGGTTCCTTTTTTATTACTACCGGTACGGGAGCGATCTTCTTTTCTTCTTTCTTGGGCTCTATTTTGATAACAGCTTTTACGCGTAAATATGACGGCCCGGTGGTCAAAAGCGTAGTTTTTATTCTGCTTTTAAATTTTGAACTTCTAGAAATTCCGAATATTATCTTTGCTTTTGGATTTAATTTAGATATGCCCTGGCTTATCTTCTCCACCTCCAGCATGCTTAAGCTGTTACCGCCGGCTATATTAAACAAAATCTTCTCCGCTTTTATATTATTATCCAATAACGGGTTGTTAGTAATGTCTTCGACGATCTGATCTGCTCTAAGCTTTCCTGCAGCTTCGGCAGTATTTAGAAACGCTGTCATTCCCCGGCCGTCGAGGATTGCTTTAACATCGGCAAAGTCAATATTTATCAAGCCTGGGTTGTATATCAAATCAATCAGGCTTTCTAAAGACCCGATCAGGTTCTTGTTCACTAACGAAAAGGCTTCTGTTATTGATGTATTTTCATCAGTGATTTTGAAAATCTTTTCGTTAGAAATCGTGAACAAAGCGCTCAAACTCTCCCTTAAATCTGAAAGGGCTTTTTGGCTAATTTTAGCTTTTTTCTTCCCTTCAAATTTAAAAGGAAGGGTAAAAATTCCCAATGTAACATTTCCCAGACTGCGGCTAATCTCAGCAAAAATTGGGGTGGCGCCAGATCCCAATCCCCCACCCAAGGATGCAATAAGGATAACAATGTCCTGCCCCTCTAATATTTTAGTAATTTTTTCTCTTTCCTTCTCGGTTGCTTCTTTAGCTAATTCCGGATTCATGCCGGTACCGAGCCCGTGCGTTGTCTCTGCGCCGAAATACAAATATTTAATTCCGGGCTTTTTTTTCATAGCCCGAACATCGGTATCGGCGACAACAAAATTAATCTTTTTCAAGGACTTGCCGATTTCTGAAACTATCGAACCTCCCCCGCCTCCGATACCAATCACTTTTATTCTTGGCCGGAAAATCGCTTTTGCAGAAAAAGAAACATCCTGCTGAGTGTTTTTAGTAATTCTTTTTTTAACTCGCGGTTTCTTCTTTCGTCTAATAACAACTGGCTTCTTTTTCTTCTGAATCTTTTTCTTCGATATCAACCTACGCGTTTTCTTAATTTTCTTAGGTTTCTTTTTCATTGCTTTCAGTTTACCCCTGCCAAGGAAAAAATCAAGCGTCATTTTACTATTAAAAAATTTGTAGTATAATCTTGTATACGAATCACTGGCTTGTATAGGGAGGACAAAAAATGATTCAGACTCGGGAATCCTGGCTCTTTAAAAACTTAGCGAACATAATCACGGTTTCTGGCTTGTTTCTCACCTTCGGGCTGATTTTCTTGGCCGCAACAAACCCATACAGGATATGGGAAATTGTAACCCTAGTTATCTTAATCGGCCTTTCTGATTTCCTTGATGGCAAGGTGGCACGATATTTCAAAATTCAAAGCGCCTTCGGAGAAGCAATCGATAGGTTCAGAGATAAAATCTTCATCTGCACTGTCCTGCTGCTATTGGTATGGTATTTGAACAGAACCGAACATAGGTTTTTTTACTTAACTCCGCCCACCATCATCCTCACAGGATTCGTTATCCTGCTGGAATGCGGCTTAATGGGTCGCTGGCTCTATGACCTTCTCACAGGACGCAGCGTAAAGGCCGGACAAAACGGCAGAATTAAAATGTTTATCCAGTTTTTTCTGGTAGCCATATGGCTTATTGTTCTCGCGCTGGAGAAATGTCTTAACTGCGATTTATTCAGTTCTGCAGTCTATCTCATCGACACCCTTTTAATCGTGGTAATTTATTATGCAATAAAAAGCCTCATTGGTTACTACCAACGAGCAAGAACCGTGAAATGAAAAAGCCGAACTACACCTGTGTAGCCGGCTACTTTTTTTATATACACTTCACACCCGGCCAAGAAGCCTGGCCCAATCTCTCTCGGGATGCAACCGGGCGGAGCAAACATGGCAGTAGGGACAATCAAGCCGTTCCCAGGTCTGGAAAACCCGGAAAATGAGAGGGACAACCCCGTTAGTAGCTAAGGGGCCGGTACTAGCCGGTCTATGAACCAAAGCGCTGATAAACGGATAGAAATTAATCGGACGATGCGGATTACTTTTCCTTACTGCCGACTTTGCAACCTCAGAGGTCTCTTTCGCGATAACTAGATCTTCGGTGTACAAAACCTCGGCTCCTATCGGAATTTCTTCTTTCCAAATCATCCGCCTTTGTTCTGGGTCGGCTGGGTCTTTTTCGCAGAACCCATGTCTTGCATGAAGCGTTCGAGCGACCTCATAGGACCAAGTGACAACGCTGTCAACGGAACCTATAACCCAATCGACTTTTTCGATCCAACCCAAACGCCGCAAGGCTTTAACATGTTGAACGGCTAGAAGTTCGCAGAGATTCGGATAGCAAAGGACTTTTCGACAGCTGATATATCCGTTGCAACATTTGCCCGAAGTAAAAGCCGCATGCGGCTTTTTGGCATCTGGTTCCCCCTCGTAAACCCAGACAGCGCCTAGGGTAGTGAAAATATGCCAAATCTCATCCGGAGATAACGCTACCTCCGTGAAATCATTTGGATCAATACTCAGAAGATCTTCTTTTCTAAAATCGGTCAGAACCATGGACGAGCCTCCTTTCAGGTAACGTATAGTTGGTTAATGTGGAGTGTGACTGTTTTAAACGAACACTCCATCTTTCTATCATGATCTTGAAAAATGTCAAATAACTAAAAACGCGCGGACTGATCGCGCGTTTCAACTATTCAATATTATAACGGGCTAGGCTCCAGCTGCGGGTTCAATCTTCTCTGCCGGCGCTTCAACTTTCGATTGTTCGGTAGTCGGCGCAACTGCTGCCGGCTTTTCCGGTTCTTTAGTTTTTTTACTCTTTGCGTGCACTGCTTTCTTCTTTCCTTCTATGACTTTGGCTTTAACCAATAAGTTATGAACGCTGTCTGAAGGCTGCGCTCCTTTCCCGATCCAGTACAGAACTCTTTCTTTTTTAACGCTTGTTCTTTTTGTAGAAGGGTTATAGTTACCTAAAATCTCTACGAACCTTCCGGCACGTGATGCTTTCCTTTTATCAGTCACAACAATCCTGAAGGATGGCTGATTCTTTTTTCCTACTCTTAAAAATCTTATAACTAACATATTTTTATTTTTCTACCAATGTTTAATTTCTAATGCTTTTTTAGCTGCTTCGCCTTCTGCTTCCTGTTTTGAAGATCCATCGCCTTCAGCCACTAATTGATCCTTCAAAAATACTCCGACGGTAAACTGCTTGGCGTGATCCGGCCCCCACTCTTTCTGGACTTTATAGGTCGGAGTTACTCCTGTCCTGTCTTGGGCTTCTTCCTGGAACCTCGACTTAGCATCTTTGTAAAGGCCAGTCTCCAATATATTCGGCAGCTTTACGACAATGTATTTTTTAATAAACTGGTCGCAGGCTTCGTAGCCCAGGTCAAGATAAATAGAACCGATTAATGCTTCCAAAGTGTTGGCTAGGATATAGTAACGGGCTTTTCCGCTTTCTTTTGCTTCTCCTTTTGATAAAAGCAGGAACTCACCTAATTCTGTTTCCTGAGCAACTTCAGCTAACATCTTCGCATTTACCAAGGACGCCCTCCAATTAGTCAGCTCCCCTTCCGGCTTATCCGGATATTCAGCATAAAGATACTCGCTTATAACCAGCTCCAACACCGCGTCTCCTAGGAATTCTAGTCTTTCATTATTCTTTAAATTGAAATCTGGATTCTCGTTGAGGTAAGATCTGTGGACGAATGCCTGGATTAAAAGATCTTGGTTATTGAATTTTATTCCCAACTGCTTTTCAAGCTTTGAAAAATCTTTCACAGTTTTTCTACGAAACTACGAATCAGTACTAATATGCTTGCATATTCGTAAAAATTCGCAAATTCGTAGCTATTTTTCTTTTTTTAATTCTAAATTTTTGTAAACTGATCCTAAAACACCATTAATGAACTTGCCTGAACTTTCGCCTCCGAATGTTTTAGCTAATTCTATTGCTTCATTCAAGGCAACCTTAGGCGGAACTTCATCTTTGTTGCTGTATAGCAATTCGTACAAACCGATTCGTAAAACATTTCTGTCGACAATAGGTATTTGCAGAATTGGCCATTCTGGCGCTGCCTTTTCAATAATTTTGTCAATCTTTGATATATGACTGACAACTCCTTTTAATAAATCCCAGGCGAAATGTACATCCTCAAGTCCTGGACCTAAATCCCGGATATTCCTTTCCATAATCGGATCTAACATGCCTTCTTTTTTTTCGTAAAAATCCCATTCGTACAGACTCTGCATCACGATTGACCTTGATAAATGACGGCTGGCCATACAAATTATTTAATCGTTATTACTTGGACAACCCTTCCATTGTCAGGGGCTTGTCTGACTTATCTTCTTTGCCGGATTTCTTAATTTCCTTTTCGCGAGCCTTTCGTTCTTTTTTAGTCAGCTTCCCCATAACATCAATCACCTCATGCCCGTTATAAAAACCGCAGTTCATACAAACTGTGTGTGGTTTTATCGACTTCTTGCATTTTGGACATGAAGTCAAGGTAGGAGTTTTTAGGAAAAGATGCATTCTTCTCTGGTCTCTCCTGGAACTTGTTTTTCTTCGTTTTGGAACTGCCATAAGTATTGAAAATCTTTTTTTAAGTTTAGCAGATGAATTCCAAATAGTCAACGCCCCTCTTGGGGGCGTTGTTTTAACTGTAAGAATATTGTCCCCCTACCAAAACGGCCAGATCTCCTGGTAATCCGGGTTGTTGGAAGGAATCTTCACCTGCACCCTGTGGCTAGCCAGGCAGCAATAACCTTCCAGGTCGCAGATATTCAAGGTGGCAGGATAACTTCCCTGAGTCATATATGTATGGAAGACATTCCCTGGCGTGTTATCAGGGGTTGTGTGATCTCCAAAAACCCAGGTGTACGGAACCGCTAACACCTGGCAGGAGACCGGGTCGATTAAGGCATCTGTGTAACAAAGGGACAAATCTGTAAACTCCACCTCGGTCTCGGGCTGGGGAGCTGTAGGGAAATAAACAAACTCGGTGAATGGGTACGGATGGGCAACGGTGGTGAAGGCAGGGAAATTAACAAATCCGGAATCCAGATTGGTGCTGTCAAAAACCAATACTTGGGTGTAGTAAGTGGTGCCGTAGGTAAGATACTCGCCTCCTGGAACAGTCGGCTCGTTTTTAATGGTGATTATCTGGGTTTGGATGGTTTCGCTTGGATTGTCGACGTTAGAGAATTCCCGATAAATTTCGGGGTGGCCGAAAGACGGATCGTCGTCGATTTGAATCATGAATCCACTCTCGTGGTTGCCGTCCTGGTCAAAATATTTCCACTGGATAGTAACCTGGGCAAATCCTTGAGCTCCAACGCAGTAGTTTGGCGGAAATATTGTTGGCTCTTGAACCTCCGGAGGAGTTCGTTCGCATCCCTGATCGTCTATGCACTCGCTGTCTCCTGGACCGTTAAGTAAAATGCATTGTAAAATATTGTTACATTCATTATGCTTGCATTCAGATTCAGCTGCACATTCGTCAAAACCTGATCCTAAGATACAGTTGCAGTCTCCTGTGTATTCTCCTCCGTCTTGCTGGCAAATTGAATGAAGGTTAGGGCATGGGTCCCACGCGCATTGGTCTGAACACACCTGCTTTCCTGTCGTACAAATGCAGTCTCTTTCTTCGTCAGGGGAACACTCGCCTTGGCCAGTGCATTCGTCCCAGGTTCCGTCAGCTTTGCAGACTTGGGTCCCGCAGTTGCCGCAAGGACGGGATGTGCTCGGGGTGCAACCTCTGCAATTAGCATTGATGGAACATTCATTCACACCTGCGCCTGGTGTGCACCTGCAAGTTGCCCCGTCACATATTTTATGGCCTGTAGGACACGGCCCCCAGAGGCAGGTTACGGGATCACAAAGCTGAGTATCTATGCCGCAGGCGCAGTTCCGGGTCGTGCCTCCGACGCACTCGCCTTGACCGGTACATTGGCTCCACCGGTGGGTGCTCAGACATTCTTGTTCTCCGCAGTTGCCGCAGGTACGAATTGCTCCTACTATCGGACACTCTACGCAGTCAGCACTGTTAAGGCAGGTGTCTGTTCCTGCGATAGGATGGCAGGTACACTGCTCTCCTATGCAATCATTATGCCCGCTCGGGCAAGGACCCCATTGGCACTGACTGTTGCAAGTCTGATTTCCTCCGCCGCAGCCGGTACAGGGTCTCGAGTCTCCAATTTTGCAGGAACCTTGGTTCTGGCAAGTATCCCAGGTTCCGTCCGGTTTACAGCTTTGGGTTCCGCAGTTGCCGCAGGGACGCGAGGTATATGGCGTACATTTTTTGCAAAAAGCAGAACTGGCGCATTTGTCAATGCCGGAACCGGTAACGCAGACGCAGTCTTGGTTTCCTGTTTGTTCACAGACAGAATGGAAAAGAGGGCAATCAGTCCATTGGCAGGTCAAGGAGTTGCATGAACGGCTGCCTCCGCAGAAGCAACTGTCAGTGTCGCCGGAAGAGCATACTCCTTCGTTAAGGCAAGGGCCCCATTTTCCGTCGGCGCCGCAAGTTTGGTCTCCGCACTTGGTTCCGCAGTCGCGCTTGCTTCCCGGCAGGCACTTTTCACAATCAATATCGGTTTCACACTCATCTTCGCCTTGGCCAGGAACTGTTTCGCAGATATCGTCGTCATTGCATATGGTGTGGTCTACGCAGTCGTCAGTGGATTTACATTTATCTGCGCCTTTGCCGATAAATAGCTCGCAGATTCGGGTAGTTGGGTTGCAATCCAGGTGTTTGCAGTCGCCGTCTCCGCTGCATTCGTCGTTTCCTGCAGTAGGCGTACATTTGCAGATTCCGTTTTCACATATAGAATGGTTCGAGCATGGCTTGTCCCATTGGCAATCAGTGCAGGTTTGTTTCCCTCCGCAGGCGCAGTCTTTAGTTTCTCCGGACTCGCACACTCCTTCGTTTTGACAAGGCCCCCACTCTCCTTTGCTGTTGCAGGTTTGTTCCCCGCATTTACCGCAATCTCGCACTTGTCCTTGGGTACACTGCAGGCAGTTGTTGGGACAGTTGTCTTCTCCTGATCCGTTAACGGTAATACAGAGGTGAGTAACGTCGTTACATACTTTGTGGTTGCACTTGGTTTCTGCACCGCATTGATCAGCCCCTGCTCCTGGCACAAGCTTGCAGGTTCCATCAACGCACTCTGTGTGCGAGCAACCCTTTCCTGGTCCGCACTCGCTCATTCCGCTGCCAGTCACGCAGATACAGGATGTTCCTGAACATATGTTATGGCTTGAACATTGGCCAATCCATTTGCAATCAGCACCGCACTGCAATGACGGACCGCCGCAAGGGCAAGGCTTGGTTTCTCCTGGTTTGCAGCCTTCAGAACTGCTGCCAAACCACGTGCAGCCGGCTGAACATGTTTGAGTTTGACCGCAGGCAATTCGGGTAGTACCTGGAGTGCAGGCATTTGGCGGTTCTACACAGGGTCCCATTGTACAATCAGCACCGCAGGACTGATGACCGCAGTTTCCGCAGTCACTGGATTGGCCTGGAGTGCAGGCATCGCTTTCACAACAGGGACCGGTACAGTCATCGCAGTCCTCAGCGGTTGCGCATTGATTGGTTCCTTGCGAAGGGACATTGGTACATTTGCGGTTGCCTGGGGAACCGGTACATTCTGTATGGTTGCAATCAGCAGGACAGCTGGTTTGGCCAGGAGGACATCCAACCGTGCACTGGTCTGTTCCTTTGGAGAGCACGGCCATGCACATTCCAATGGTTGTACCGAACAGATCATATGTTCCGCACTCAGTATGCTGGCATTCGGCGTTGCCCGAACACTCGTCAGATCCCTCTCCTGGAACTGTCTTGCAGTAACCTCCTATGCACTGGGTGTGGCATTTGCACGGAGGCCAGGTGCAATCACCTCCGCAGGTAAGCTGGGTCCAGGTGTCTCCGCAGGTGCAGCCTTTGGTTTGCCCTGGATTGCAGTCTTTCATGTTTTGGCAAGGACCCCAGGAGCAGTTTTCTCCGCAGTATTTGGTTCCACATTTAGGGCAAGCCGTGCTACTGTCGCCTGCGTTGCAGTTCCCTGCGCAGGAAGCTCCGCTCTCGCCCTGAACGCAGCAGTAGGGACAGGTGGCGACTGCTTCTGTTTTGGTTGTGCATGTAAAGACGCAGCCGCCATTAAGACAACCCATCACACAAGTTCTTGTAAATTGCATTACCTGTTTTCCAGAACAAAAGGTATAGCTGTCTACCGTTGAGCCGGAGCAATCCACGCCAGGGCCATACTTTGGGGTTGTATCGCAGTAGGGACCGCTGGGCCCTGTTTTACATTTTCTACAGTTGAGCACTGGAACAATTTTATGACCCTGGCACACTTTTGTTCCTGAATCTACACAGCCGTCTGCTTCATTAGGGTCATATGGGATGCAAGGGGTGTCAGTTATCCACTCAACTGTGGTGCCGCTACAACTGGCTATGCCACCATTCACTACACATTTGGGGCTGGTTTCCTTGTGCTGGACGCCAGCCGGTTGAGAGCCGCTACCGCAAAGACTGGCAGATCCTGATCCTCCACAACGCAGTTCGCCGGTAGATTGGCAGTCGGCGCAACCTGTCAAAGATGTCAATATTTTTTTGTTGTAGCAGCCGGCTGTACACGAACAAAATGGTAATCCAGTATCACCGAAGGCCGGACAGGTTGTAAGACGTGTGCCAGCTGCCCTAAGCTCGCAGCCGTCAGAATAAAAGGTGTCGCCGCACAATGTGCCGCAACCCCACTCTCCTTTGGAATTCTGATTTGCTGCTGCGCAAGTATCTGCCTCCCGGCATTTTCCATCTGAGCCTACGTCAGTCGGGGTATTGTCGCAACAAGCATCGGGTTCTTGGGTTTGCGGGCCGCAGTCTCTCCATTCGCAACAGTTGCCTTCACCGCATACCATTTCAGATTCTCCGTCTCCAGAACATCGTGAACTTCCGCCGCAACCTGCAGCTGTTAGCCTGCAGTCTTCATCAGTTATACAGGAATTACAGGAACAATTTGGGTCGTAAGTCCCGGCATCATCCGGCCGTTTTTTTTGGCATTTCGAAAACGTAGCAGAAACACTGGCTGTTGCGTCTACTTGGAAAGCATCTGCAATATATTCTATACTGAATACCTCGTGCTCGGGAGAGGCTGACTCTGTGCCGCCACCTAGATAAAAAAAGTTTGCTCCGGTTTCAGACGCCATTGGGCAGTTATCCCAGCCAATTGGCCCTGCGGCAACTTTGCTAGAATCTCTTGAAAGATTTATTAAAAGATTAGCAGGGTAACGGGTGGTTCCCTTCCAGAACTTAGCCCAACCGAAAACTCCGGCTGGTTCACCATAATGGCATGTCGCCATCGCTTCAAGACTTGCCGTAAGGTCAACTGTAATTTTACCGCAAACATTTGTCGTGTCAGGACTGACTCCTACCTCTACATTTTGAGCATTACATTCGGGTGATGTAGGATCTGCCATGCAAGGTCGTATAAGGCACATCGGACGACAGCCTGGGCCTTCCATGCATGTAATCCAAGCTTCTTGACTTCCTGCGTTCCAACAAAGATCGACTGCTTTAGCCAAACAACCACCCGACAAATTCCCGCAATTATCAGGTTGGTTAGCGCAACCGCCACACCAGCAGCCAGGATAACCACCGCACCAACCATCGTTACCTGCACACTCGTAGGTACCCATTCCATCGGTGCAATATCCCCAATCCACTATATCCCCCTCTACTATTTCCAATCCAGAAATTGCATTAGCAACCTCCTGTCCGGTTGTAGCTTCAACAATAGCCGCATATTTTACGCACCCAAAAACCAGCAAAGAGAATGCTACTAAGACTAGAAATTGTGTTATCTTTTTCATTATCGATAAAGTCCTTTTGTTCGATAACTTCCGAGATTGCTATTGTGCAACTATTGGCGGAAATATGACTGCAGACAATCCTTGTATCTGGCCGTCAGGAAGAATTTTAACGCTGATGTTTAAGTCGTCTCCGATTTTAATGTCTGTTAGCTGAGATTGTTTCTGTGAACCAAGATCTCCTCCATTGTTTGAGAGCAGGTAAACCTGAGCATCTGGAATCATGGCTACGGATAAGTCTTCTTCTCCACGGTTCAGAACAATGGTTGAGTCAGAAATGCTTTTTACTCTGCCATAAGCAATAGTTGAAACAATTATCTGAGAAGAGCTTAAGGAGTTAAGGACGCTTGATAGAGTTTGGAGTTTTTCAATGGAAGCAGAGGTTCTTGATTTCTCAAAACTAAAACCAACCAAGCAGCCAATTCCAAACAAGACTACAATACTGACTATTACAATAATGTAGGTGTTGTTACTTTGTTTCATATATATATTTAGTTACTTTTTATTCAATTATTGTAGCACAATTAAAATATATGTGGGCTGTGGATAACTATATTTCTTCTTTTTAAATACGTACACGTTACTTTTTATTAAATTATTGTAGCACAATTAAAATATTGATGGAAAATATACAGGGTGTGGATAACTTATTGACCTTTACTTTTATTTCTTTTTTGGTATAATAATAGGTAGCACACCCCTCTAATGTGGAGGGTCAAAACGCAAGAGTCTCCTTGACAAAATATATGGAGGTGACCGATGAGATCAATCCTAGTGATCGCGATGACGTTCCTGTCAATCGCCATGTCCGCAAAGGCCCAGGACCTCACGGGCGGAATTATCTACTCGGACGGGAAGAATGCTTTTTTCCAGGATTTCACTGGGAATAAAGCGAGCCTGGCTACTGGAACCAAAGCCACGCAAATCAAAGAAGCCGTGGCGGTCTCAGTTGACGGCTCAACATTATTCTGGTCCGACAGATCCAAACTTTGGAAGAAAGTCCTCCCCGACGGAGAGGCCAGCTACACGACGTATGAGCGAGGAAAACCAACCGCGAAGAAGGGCTCAGCCGCTTCTTCTCCACCGGCAGACACGAGAAATCTGAACGTGTCCTCTGATGGACGATGGATTTCCTTCGAAACGACCCGATACGACATCAAATGGGTTTTAATGGAAGAAGGCGCGGGATTGGACCAGAACGTAAACGGCACGCCGACGAACTTCGCTGCATATCCTTTTTACGCCGTAGCGCCGGACTTCTGCAATGCCATTGTGGTGATGCCAAGCCCAGGTAACAAAGGGGTGCCGGAAGTGTACGGGAACACAGCATATATCCCGCCAACCTTCCCCATCCGAGCTACCTGGCAGGATCTCCAAATGCAGCCCACGGCGGAGCTGATCCTTCTGAAACACCGGACAACTCAGTCGCTAAAGATAAGCGGAATATATGCGGCTGAACGCGATGTACATCGAATGTTCTCTATCAAGAGAAATGCCCGCTTTCCTACCTGGTCAAAAAACCTTTCCGGCAGACCGCTGATTGCGTTCATCTATCAAAGCGAAATAGGTTGGGGTCCGATTGAAATCCGCGACCCAACTTCTTTGCCGATTGCGTCATTCAAACGCGGAGCACCTATCCCTGCGACCCGATTTGTTCCAGGAACCAAACCAGGAATCTGGGAAATCCCTATTTTGCTCAAAACATGCGATGGCCTGGATTGGGGAAAAGACGGTTCCCTTGCCTGTCTCACCGGAGGAATGGTTGTTTCATTCAGCAGCCAAGAAATCCTTCGAGGGATAGAGGCGAGCGACATTGGACGTGAATACAAGCCAAACTGCGACAACGTTGGGCCGCGACATTGGCCCTACATTCCCTTGAATAACATGATTCAGGTCCAACAGAAAACGATAGCGACCGGAGTTATAGGCGACCAGTTCCGCTGGATTGCTGAAAAGACCTTCCTCTTCCGGAATAGAACACTTCTTGTCTGGAACGACGGAAAGGTGAACGAGCTCTGTCAGGCTCCAATGAATTTCTCATATTGCCTCAAGGCACCTCCTAATATCACAGCGACCCCAAAGGTTGCTGCGAGCACAAACAAACCGGCTGACGCAGTCGTTAGCCGATAACAGAACACAAGATACTTTTGCGCTTTACCGCCCTGGATAGGTCCCAAACCTACTCAGGGCTTTTCTTTTACACCAAAAAATGATTTCCTGTGGATATGACAAGGCCCAATTCTTTTTATAGCCTCCCTGTGTTTTAACGTTGGATACCCTTTATGCTTTGCAAATCCGTATCCCGGATATTTTTTGTCGTATTTGATCATGATCCTATCTCGGGTAACTTTGGCTATCACGCTCGCGGCTGCGCAGGAAAAAACCTTTATATCAGCTTTAATAATTGATCTTTGCGGGATTGGAGAAACGATGCTAAAATTTCCGTCGAGTATTAAAAAGTCTACTTTAGATATTTTCTTTTTTAATACATCAACCGCTTTTTGCATTGCTAGCTTCGTTGCCTGCAAAATGTTTATCTTATCTATTACTTTTTCTGAAACTATGCCCACTCCCCAACTAACTTGGCTATGGCTTGTCAAAATACTAAATAGCTTATCTCTCTGGCGAGCAGAAAGTTTTTTCGAATCTCGGACCCCTATTTTGAATATCTCCGATCTTTTGCTCCTAACAATAACTGCAGCGGCCACAACGGGGCCGGCTAACGGCCCTCGGCCGGCCTCGTCCAAACCGGCGACGTTTCCGAATCCCCTGCCCTGCAGTTTTCGTTCTTCATTAAAATTTGGATATTGCATTATGCTATCTTAACACGTAAAATGGGATAATATTCATATGTCAAAATTCGCCCACCTACACGTCCACTCCCACTACAGTTTATTAGACGGCCTGCCGAAGATCAATGAACTGGTAGACTACGTAAAACAATCCGGAATGGATTCTGTGGCTTTAACCGACCACGGGGTTTTGTACGGCGCAGTTGAATTCTACAAAACGTGCAAAAAGAAAGGAATAAAACCAATAATCGGATGCGAAATGTATCAGGCCTTTGAAGGAATGGACCAACGCAGACTTAACATCGACGACAAAAGATACCACTTGATACTATTAGTCAAAAACGCGGCAGGATACAAGAATTTGGTAAAGCTTGTTACTAAAGCCCACTTAGAAGGATTCTATTACAAACCCAGGATTGACGAAGCATTGCTGACCAAACATTCAGAAGGGCTTATCTGTCTTTCAGCCTGCCTGCAAGGAAAAATACCGCGCTTGATTTTAGCCAACAAGATGCAAGAAGCTAAGGATCAAGCCGGGAGGTACAAAGAAATCTTTGGAAAAGGCAACTTTTATCTCGAGCTTCAGCATCATGCGAATATTCCAGAACAGGAAAGGGTGAATAAGGTTATAATTGATATCGCAAAAGAACTGGATATTCCTTTGGTAGCAACAAACGACATACATTATTTGAGGCCCGAGGATAACGAGGTCCAGGATATCTTGATGTTAATTAATACCGGCGCGGATATAAACGACCCGGAAAGGTTGACCATGAAAAACGAAGACTTCTCCATGAGGTCTCCGGAAAAAATGGCTGAGCTCTTCAGCCACGTCCCTGAAGCCATAGAAAACACCCAAAAGATCGCGGACCTGTGCAACTTTGATTTTGAATTGGGCAAAACAAAACTTCCTCTTTTCCCGGTTCCCGACGAAAAAACAGCTGAACAATTCCTTGAAGAACTTTGCAAAAAAGGGTTGCCGAAAAGATATGGCGAAAACCCGGATAAAAAAATATTAGAACGATTGCAATATGAACTTTCTGTAATAAAAAAGACTGGATTTTCCGGCTATTTTTTAATTGTCCAAGATTTTGTTAACTGGGCTAAATCAAATCGGATAGTTGTGGGGCCTGGCCGTGGAAGCGCCGGCGGGTCAATAGTTGCGTATTTAACGAACATTACGAATGTTGACCCGATCAAGAACGATCTTCTGTTCGAAAGGTTTTTGAATCCTGAGAGAATATCTATGCCAGATATTGATCTTGATTTTACCGACAGACGGAGAGATGAGGTTATTAACTATGTCGGGGAGAGATATGGCAAGGACCACGTAGCCCAGATTATTACTTTTGGAACAATGGCTGCCCGAGCGGTTATCCGCGACGTTGGCAGAGCTTTATCAATTCCCTACAACTATTGCGACAGGATAGCAAAAATGATTCCCTTCGGAATGACTCTGAAGGAGACCCTTGAAGGAGTCCAGGAATTCAAAGAACTTTACGAAAGCGACGAACAGGCAAAAAGATTAATTGACCTCGGCGGAAAACTTGAGGGTGTCGCCCGCCATGCCTCAACTCATGCCTGCGGAGTCGTGATATCTGATACAACGTTGACTGACTATGTTCCGCTTCAAAGACCAACGCAGAATGACGATAGCATCGTAACCCAATATGAGATGCACGCCATTGAAGATTTAGGACTGTTGAAAATGGACCTCCTTGGCCTAAAAAACCTTACTATAATAGAAGACTGCCTTGCCAGGATTTATGAAATCCATAAAAAATCCATACAGATAGACGACATTCCTTTTGACGACGCAGAGACCTACAAGCTTCTCCAAGAAGCGAATACAACAGGCGTATTCCAACTCGAAAGCGATGGACTTAAAAGATATTTAAAGGACTTAAGGCCCACGACTTTTGAAGATATTGTCGCTATGGTTGCGCTCTATAGGCCAGGACCAATGCAATTCATTCCTGACTTTATCAAAGGCAAACACAAAAAGAAAAAAATTGAATACTTACACCCTAAGCTCCAGCCGATATTAGAATCTACATATGGCATTTGCGTGTACCAGGAGCAATTAATGCAAATTGCCCAGCATCTCGCCGGATTCTCGTTGTCTGAAGCTGATGTGTTGAGAAAAGCAGTCGGAAAAAAGATAAAAGACTTGCTCCGCGACCAAGAAGAGAAATTTATTACCGGCTGCACTAAAAACGGAATGAAAAAAGAAGACGCTGATAAGATATGGCAGTGGATACTTCCTTTCGCTGAATATGGTTTCAACAAATCCCATTCTGTGGCTTATGCTACAATCGCCTGCCAGACTGCCTATTTAAAATCCCACTATCCTTCTGAATTTATGGCTTCATTGCTGACATCGGAAAAAGCAGATATTGAGAGGATTGCAGTTTTGATAAAAGAATGCAAAAAAATGGGACTCACAGTACTAGCCCCTGATGTGAACGAGAGCTTTAGAAACTTCTCCGTAGTGCCTAATGAGAATAAAATCCGCTTTGGATTGCTGGCTATTAAGAATGTTGGAGAAAATATAGTTGAAGCAATTATTGTAGAAAGGAAAGAGGCCGGACCCTTCAAATCTATACACGACTTTATCTGCCGCATCAATTCAAAAACCTTGAATAAAAAATCCTTGGAGAGTTTGATAAAAGCCGGCGTTTTTGATAGATTAGAGGAAAGGAATAAGCTACTATATAATATAGAGGACATTATTGAGGCGAACAGGGAAATAAAGAAAAATGCCAACAATAACCAAAAAACTCTGTTTGCCAATCACCCTACATATAATCCCCTGCACTTGGAGCTGAAAACCGCTCAAGCAATCTCTTTAACCGACCAATTGAACTGGGAAAAGGAACTTTTGGGGCTGTATGTCTCGGCCCATCCATTAGACGGCTTTAAAAACATTCTGGAAAAAAGAACTTATCCCCTTAGCGGCCTTAATATTGATGTGGTTGGAAAACTGGTAAAGATCGGAGGAATAATCTCAACCGTTAAAAAGATCATCACTCGTACGGGAAAGCCCATGATGTTCTTAAACCTTGAGGATTTGACTAACAAGGTAGAGGTGGTAGTTTTCCCAAAAGTAATGGACAAAAACCAAGATGCTTTGATGGAGAATAAGATAGTTTTCGTAAAGGGTAAAGTTGACGACAGGGATGGGGAAATAAAGATTATAGCTGACGATATCGAAGAAATTATTAACGTATCATAAAATGAACAATATCGAAACTATCCGCCATTCTTTATCTCACATAATGGCTTCGGCCGTCCAGGAACTGTATCCCAGCGTAAAGCTCGGCATAGGCCCTGCAATAGAGAATGGTTTTTACTATGATTTTGAATTCTCCAAACCTTTAAGACCCGAATCCCTAGCTAAAATAGAAGCTAGAATGCGAGAACTTCTCGCGCAGGATATTAAATTTAATAAAAGCAAGGTTACAAAAATAAAAGCAAAGAAGCTGTTTGCCAAACAGCCATATAAACTCGAACTTCTTCGAGAACTGAAGGGAAAAGAAGCCACAACATATGAAAGCGGTGACTTTATTGATTTGTGCAAGGGTCCACATGTTAAGTCAACAAAGGAAATAAATCCGGATTCCTTCAAACTTACCAAAATCGCGGGCGCTTACTGGAGGGGCGATGAAAAGAATAAAATGTTGACTCGCATTTATGCTTTGGCGTTTTTAACTAAAAAAGAATTGGACCAGCACTTAAACGATCTCTTGGAAGCAGAGAAAAGAGACCATCGCCTACTTGGACAAAAACTCGACCTGTTCGTTTTCTCCGACCTCGTCGGTGCTGGTCTTCCGCTATACACGTTCAAGGGAGCGACAATCTTACGGGAAATAAAAAATTACTCCAACCAGCTCCAGAAGGAAATCGGCTATCAAGAGGTGCAAACCCCCAGTATGAACCGGGCTGAGCTTTTTAAAATTTCCGGCCACTACGAAAAGTTTAAGGACGACATGTTTAGGGTTATCTCCCACTATACTAAAGAGGAGTATTACTTAAAACCGATGAACTGCCCTCAACATACCCAGATATATGCTTCACAAATGAGGAGCTATAAGGACTTGCCTATCCGGATTGCTGATTTCTGCAACCTGCATAGAGACGAAAAAACAGGGGAACTCTCTGGGCTAACCCGGCTGCGTGGATTCTGCCAGGACGACGGACATTGCTTCTGCACGGAAAACCAAATCCAGGACGAATTCAAGGCTGTTTTGTCCGCAATCGAAAAAGCTATGAAAACTTATCAGATGAATTACCGAATCAGGTTGTCTTTGTGGGATCCTGCGCATCCAGAAAAATTTCTAGGCGATAAAAAAATATGGGAAAAATCTCAAAATCTGCTTCGGGATATTTTGGTAAAAAACAAAATAGAATATTTTGAAGCCGTAGGCGAAGCTGCTATGTACGGCCCGAAGATGGATTTAATTTCTAAAGATTCATTAAACAGAGATTGGCAGATATCGACTATCCAACTAGATTTTATAATGCCTCAGCGTTTCGGATTAAAATATATTGATTCCGACGGTAAAGAGAAAACCCCGGTCATGATACACCGGGCGATAGTCGGCTCCCCTGAAAGATTTTTCGGCATTTTAATTGAACACTACGCAGGGGCCTTCCCCCTTTGGTTGTCCCCTACCCAAGTTTGGATTATTCCCATCGGAGACAACCACAAGGCATATGCTCAGAAGGTTTTCGACCAATTAAAATCTAATGAGATACGCGTTGAACTGCGAGACGAAAACGACACCATGTCAAAAAAGATCCGCGAAGGAGAAATACAAAAAGTCCCCTATCTTTTGGTCATCGGCGATAAAGAGATGGGCTCGGATTCCGTAGCTGTCCGAGAAAGGAAGAAAGGGAATATTGGAATGCTGAAAACTAATGAATTCATCGAACAAGTCAAAAAAGAGATAAAAGATAAAAAATAGTCATCTTTAAGAATAAAATTTATGGCTCAATTATCTCAAGCGACTAAAAAACTTATCGGCCATTACAAAGCAGGCGAAGAATCTCTTAATTTAACTGGAGACACACCAACAATACACGTGGATGAAGTGGCGGCGAAAGTCGCCGCTTTTTATGAAAAGATAAGGGGGATTATTGATTGGAGAGAGGAACATCTTTTAAAAAGAAATGCTATTGAACGAATTCTCAAAAGGCGTGTTTTGATGGGCATAGACCTTGCAAAGGACGAATCGACGCGCGAGAGTATTGCTGAACCCTTAGTTTTTGAGTTGATCCGGGGGGGGCATTATCCTAACGATAAAATTGCTGAAACAAAAATAACTGAAGTACAAAAAATAATTGATAAGTATATATTTATTCTTAAAAATACCCCGCAAGCTGAAAATGGGCAGGAAGCACTAAACTTTTACAACTGGCTTTTGGGCATAGCTTCTTGCGAAGTCGAGGAATCGCTTAGTTCGTCGTATAAAGAAAGGGCGCTGATAGAATATATGTTTGAGTCGATGAAGGAATGCATCATGCTGAACGAAGGGGTCCTTGCCTTAAAGCCCATGAAAGAAGAGGAAAAGAATGTCCAAATATTTATTGCTGTTAATCGGGCTCTTTTCAAGCTGGACGCGCCGGTAATCGGATATCATCTTTTGAAATACAAATATCCTGATTGGCGGACTATCGGCCACAAGGATCTCTCCATGATATCAAAAGACATGCTCACGACGAGAACGAGGATTGAGAGAAATATCAATCACCCGCTTGCCGACAAGTTCTACCAGATTTGCGAAAAATACGACACCCCTTATTTATTATTGGGCGATGTCATGTCTTCAGAACCTTTAGGGGTTGAAGAGAAATTCTCGAAGCCTGAGGTTCTGGAGGAATCAATTCGCGAAGCCTATGCGGCAAGGGTAAAAACCCTGAAAAAGAGAATCGGCCGGGCGGCCATATATGCCACAATCTCCATTTTTATCACGAAAATAGTTTTTGCCATGGGAATCGAAATCCCTGTTGATAAATATCTTAATTCGTTTAATTATCTCTCCTTGGGAATAAACATTCTAACCCCGCCTATTCTTATGTTCTTTTTGGTAAACACAATACGAGTCCCCGGGCAGGAGAACCTTGAGAGAGTCATTTTTGAAGCCATGAAGATAATCCACGAGACGGAAAAGAAAGATTGCTATGAGATAAAAACTGCCGGGAGCAAAAAGAGGAACCTGGGAATCAAGGCAATAATAGATCTCGTTTATCTTCTCACCTTTATCCTATCTATAGGTTTTATCGTCTGGCTTTTAACCGCGTTAACCTTTTCTGTTCTGTCGATTATAATCTTCATCGTATTTATCTCGTTGATTGCCTTTACCGGAACCAAGATACGACAAAGATCTAAGGAGCTGCAAATAATAGACGAGAAGGAAAGCTTCTTTAATCTTCTTGTTGATTTATTCGCCATGCCACTTATTGAAGTCGGAAAATGGCTCACATCCAAATGGCAAAGGTATAATATCATTTCCGCTCTTTTTAATATTCTGATCGATATGCCATTCATGATTTTCGTGGAGTTTATCGAGCAGTGGAGATACTTCCTAAAGGAGAAAAAGGATCAAATTCATTAAACTTATCCTGCAAAACAGCTTAAATCACAGCTGTTTTGTTTTGTGCCAGAACTTGCCCAAAGCCATAATTTAAGATAAAAAGAACCTATGAATTATTACATTGTTACTTTCGGCTGCCAGATGAATCAGTCGGATTCCGAAAGAATTTCCGCTGTCTTAGAGTCGATAGGGTATAAAATAACGGACAAAATAGAACGAGCTAATTTAGTTGTAATCAATATGTGCTCGGTCAGGCAATCGGCAGTTGACCGAGTTTTCGGCTTATCTGAAAAGCTTAAGGACATGAAGGGGAAACGCACCATTTTGACTGGTTGCGTGCAGAAAAGAGATAAAAGAAAGTTTGCTGAGCTTTTTGATTATATTGTGGATATAAAAGACATAGTAAATTTGCCGAAAATATTGAAGAAAAAACCTGTAGCAAAAAAAGATTACCTAAAAATCGTGCCGAATTACCTAAGCAGCTTCTCCGCCATAATCCCGATAATGACCGGGTGCAATAACTTCTGTTCTTATTGCGTCGTCCCCTCCATTCGCGGCCGGGAGGTTTCCAGGCCAGCCGAAGAGATTATCTGCGAAATTAAAAATCTTATTAACCGAGATTATAAGGAAATATGGCTACTTGGTCAAAATGTAAACTCATATAAAGACGGTGCAATTAGTTTCCCAAAGCTTTTAAGAATGATCGATAATATACCGGGAAAGTTCTGGATACGTTTTACATCCTCCCACCCCAAAGATTTTTCTGACGAACTGATCACTGCAATGGCTAAGGGGAAAAAAATATCTCCTTACCTTAACCTTCCTGTCCAAGCTGGAGACGATAAAATCCTGAAACAAATGAACAGGCCGTATACGGTGGCCCAATACAAAAATGCAATAAAAAAAGTAAGGAAAGCTATCCCCGATATTGCCCTTTCAACGGATATAATCGTTGGCTTCCCGGGAGAGACAAAAAAACAGTTCTCCAACAGCGCAAAACTCTTCAAAGAAATAAAATATGACATGGCCTATATCTCCGAATACTCCCATCGGTCTGGTACTTCGGCTTCAAAGATGAAGGATACGGTTGATAAAAAGGAAAAGAAATCCCGAAAGGAAGTTTTGAACGAGATTCTTAAAAAAACTGGTTTGGAGAACAATAAAAAATTCTTAGGAAAGGAAGTCGAGGTTCTGATCGATAGAAAAAAGCCTGGAATTATTCTCGGTAAATCCTGGCACTACAAAACCGTAAAAATAGACAGCAAGAAAGATTTAGTCGGTAAATTCGTACAGGTAAAGATAACCAAAGCCCTGTCCTGGGGTCTTGAAGGCGATTTAATATGAAAAATCTTAAAAAGATAATCGTCATACTCGGCCCAACTGCCTCCGGCAAAACCGACCTTTCGGTTGGGCTAGCTAAAAAGTTTAACGGTGAGATTATTTCTGCTGACTCGCGGCAGGTGTATAAAGGCATGAATATCGGGACAGGGAAAGTCACTAAGAAGGAAATGCAGGGAGTCCCCCACTATCTTTTAGATGTTGCTTCCCCGAAAAAGAGATTTGATGTCGTCCAATTCAAAAAACTTGCCGATAAGGCCATCGATAAAATTTATAAAAAGAAAAAGGTTCCATTTTTAGTCGGCGGAACCGGCTTTTATATCCAAGTTGTGGTAGATGGTATATCAATACCAAACGTTAAGCCTGACTTAACTTTGCGAAAAAAGCTTGAGAAAAAGACAGTTCCTGAGCTATACAAAATTCTATCTAAATTAGACCCCAGAAGGGCCGGGGACATCGATAAAAACAATCCCAGACGCCTTATACGAGCCCTGGAAATCGTTTTAAAGTCTAAACGGCCAGTTCCACCTATCCAGCCTGAAAATCCCGGATTTAGCTCATTATATCTAGGCGTAAAGAGAGACACCAAAACGCTGCAAAAATTGATAGAAAAAAGACTTATAAAAAGACTAGACGAAGGCATGGTCGAGGAAGTTGAATCGCTCCATAAATCCGGAGTTTCGTGGAAGCGCCTGGAAGAGTTCGGCCTGGAATACAGATATGTAACAAGATATATCCGCGGAAAACTAGATCGTGAGGAGATGATCAAACAGCTACAAAAAGAGATAGAACATTATGCCAAAAGACAGATGACATGGTTCAAAAAGGACAAACGAATTAAGTGGATTAAGGATAAAAAGGGTGCAATCACAGCTATTGACAAATACCTAAACAAGTGATATAGTAATAAGATAGGGGTGTACCCTATTCCGCTCGTTGACAACATTTCATGGAGGAAAAAACGTGAGACGGAAACTACTTGATCTACTGGTCGGCTTGATGCTGGTCGCTGCGATAACAATGATGGTCGCAGCCGCCACGATCCCTTCCGAGGAGTGGGAGCCTACCGAAAGCTTCGATATTGGCTTCTTGCTCTTTTTCGGAGGCATGGCCATCGCCGCTTTCGCCCTGGTAATCCAGGTCGCGAGAGGTAAAGTTAACACTCGGCACGAATCCCGTTTCTACAAACCCGGACATTAAACCCGTAATGAAAGGAAAAAAATGAACGCAAGAGCATTGCCGACCAACCGGACTAGCCGAACCCTGTACGTAATCGGATTCATCGATTACTGCCTGGCCATCGGCATGGTCATCTCTGCGATTTGGGTAGCTATGTTCTACGAGCCCCACGTCGCCAACTGCCTTACCTTGTGTGTCGGTGCACTCGTACTGTGGCTCTCCGGATTTGGGACCATCATGGTCTCCTCTCGGATCAAGTTCCAGCAGGTTCTGTATATTCCCTCAAAACCCCGCCCCAGTATCGTCAAACTGCTGCTAGTTATTGTGGCGACTGCAATTCTTTTGGCCGGGTTGATAAACCTCATCACTTTCTACTACGTTACTGGGAACCCGCTTCTCTAGCCCCCTCCCTCCATTTCAACCGAAAAGCCCCAGAGCAACGCTCCGGGGCTTCCTCATTTTATTCGATTATATACTCCTATTATTATACTTTTTAACTTTCTCGGAGATTAAATTCCTGAGCTTTTCACTGTTTGCATGGTTTACCCCGTCTATGTGAGCGCTTACGCCAGAGCCAAACCCTGCGGTCTCCACGTGAACGTCGTATAGCTTGAATATCCTATCGAAGAAATCCTGGTCTATATACACACTTTGAATCTTTGAATAAAGCAGAGTTATCTCTCTTCTACTTACCACTCCTTTTTTTATCACTATGTCTTCTTCCAGGAGATTGTAGAAATAGTAGCGGTAATAGAGACATTGAAAAATATATATCGCAAGAATGGCGATTAACGGAATGGCGATATATACGAACAAGGTCCAGGAATAAGAAGCCGGAGCTGCTGATAGCAATCCGACGACGAAACAAAAGAATATGATTATAAACCCGATAGCCCTTTGCAGGGTCTTTTTAATTACCTTTCTTTTTTCAAGGGGCACAGCCGAGCAAGTATTCCCCTCTTTGCAGTGCACCTGCCTTACTAAAGACATGTTTTCTTCTTCCATAAAAAATTAATATTAATATCAATTATTACTTAATTTTACTAAAACAAATTATTTAGACAATATTTTCTTAAATATCCTTTGTACTGCCTCGGGATTTGCCTTCCCGCGAGTTTGCGCCATTACCTTCCCAACAAGAAACTGCAGAGCGTTTTCCTTGCCGTTTTTATAATCCTCAACCGTACTGCTATTACTGTTTATAACTTCAGTAACAATGCTCTCAATTTCCGTTTCGTCGTTTATTTGTCCCAAACCTTTATCATCGATAATCTGCGAAGGATCTTTCCCGGATTCCCGCATTTCAATTAAAATCTCTTTAGCACTCTTACTGGTGATCTTTCCGTCGTTTATTAAGGTTATGAACTCCGCGAAGTTTTCCGGCGTTATCTTACACTCTGTTTCAATAAAGGTTGCGCCAATTAATCCCTGGAGATCGGTAATAATATAGTTGGTTGCCAACTTAATTAAAGAACCGAATTTAGAATCTTTACCGTCAACTTTTAACTCCGAAATGACCTTTTCGAAATACTCTCCAAGGTCTTTATTATCCGTGAATATCTCAGTTGCTTTCGCTTCAATGCCATATTCTTTAACCAATCTCTTCCTCTTTTCTGCCGGCAGCTCAGGAACTTCTTTTTTAATCATTTCTAAATAATCTTCGCTGAGCGTAATCGCTGGTAGATCGGGCTCCGGGAAATACCTGTAATCGTGCGCTTCCTCCTTCTCTCTTTGAGAAAATGTTTCTGCTCTCCTGTCGTTCCACCCGCGAGTCTCTTGGATTACTTTATCTCCTTTGTTCAATATCTCTGTTTGTCTCTCTATCTCAAAATCTACCGCCTTCTCGGCAACCTTAAAGGAATTAAGATTCTTTATCTCAACCTTTGTTCCAAGCTTGCTCGACTCGCTTAAACTAATATTCACCTCAATCCTCATTTGGCCTTTTTCCATATCAGCATCAGAGACTCCGATATACCGTAAAATCAGCTGCAATTCCTCGGCAAAGCGCCTGACCTCTAGCCCGGAGCTTAAGTCGGGTTCGGTAACCAGCTCCATTAAAGGCATTCCAGCCCGATTAAAATCAACTAACGAATGGCTGGCGCCCTCGGGATGCATTAAACGCCCGGTATCTTCCTCCAGATGAATTCTTGTTATCCTAATTTTCTTTAAGTCTAAATTGGAAAAATCTTCAGAAACCGGAATCTCTAAATATCCTTTTTCGCAGAAGGGCTTATCGTATTGAGAGATTTGGTAGCCCTTTGGCAGGTCGGGGTAGAAATAGTTCTTACGATCAAACTTTGATTCCCTATTAATTCCGCAGTTCAGAGCGATTCCTGTTTTCAAAACCTTTTTTATGGCTTCCTCGTTGGCTACCGGCAAACTGCCTGGCTGGGCTGTACAAACTTGGCAGATATTATAGTTAGGCCGCTTTTCATCCGGATCGTTCTTACAGGAACAAAACATTTTAGAATTTGTCTTTAATTCTACATGCACTTCCAGGCCAATAGTAGGTTTATACTCCATAATGTTATTCTACTTCTTTTGTTCCTTTTGCTCAAAGTATTTTTTCAGCTCTTCTTCCTTCTTCGCTATTTGCTCTACTGTCCCGCGACGAGCAAAGTCGTAGTCCTGCATGTCAACTAATAAATACTTCGATAGTAAAGGATAAATCTTCTGCACTAATTTTATCTTTTCCTGTTCTATTTTTCGATAGTCAACGTGTCCCTGGGGAATAGTTCTTAATTCCGTCTCCCAGAAGAATGACCTTAAGTTTTGGTATTGGATGAATCTTAGCTTGTGAGCTAAGGCACAACAATATTGCGCAATATCTGGATCGAATTGCTTCACCTTTTCGTATAAAGCCTCTGTTTTGGTTATTGCTGCCTTGAATTCATTCTCCAAGTTAACCTCCTTTAACTCTACCGGCGTGTCGAAACCGTTATACGGGCTGAACCTTTGGCGATACTGAGTGTGGATGCGGTGCCGATGCACATCTCTCCATGCCCCGATATTCATTGCGATTTCAAAGCGTAAATATGTGTTCTCGAATGCCCGTGGAATTTTGTAATATCTATATTTTCTATCCTTGAGAGTTTCCTGCAGAATTTTTTCCTTCTCTTCAACTGATAGTTTCCTAACTTTTCCTAAGACGCGGCTGAACGGCTCTTGGAGTTCGGGATAAATAAGGCCGGCGATTACCTTGTTCTCGCCATCGCCGTCGTAATCCAAAAGTTTTACGTTCGTCTGGCTCGGAACCAAATCCTTCTGCCATTTCAAATCATCCAGCGATTTATTTACCCTCTCCCCTCTTTCAGATAAATATTTCCTGTAGTCTTCAGAATCCTGGCTTTCGATCCTTCTTAAAAATGCCGGAATTATTTTATTCAATTCATCGAGAGCCGCCTGGCCTATCCAGCGGACTTCTCCAAGTTTATTGTTCAGAGACCTACTAATTAAATATTCAAATGCCTGACCGTTGCCGAAAAAGGAAACCGAGCTGAGAGTTGATACGGGCAGAATCTTTCTGGCAACGTCGAAAGCCTTAGTCTTTAATACCATCTCCTTCTCGTCCGGGTATAGTTTTCTTAAGTGCTCAAGATATTTGGTGTTTATTAAAATATATGTTTCAAAAAGATGGTTCATCGTTTCTTCGTACTCTTTGAGTAACCCAGCTTGCTCTAAGGTCGGATCTGTGTAGTAAAGATAATGTCCGTCTACTTTAGCTGCATAGTCAACATAACGGGTCGATTTCTCAATCGGGGCCAAACCTATTCTCATATCCTCAAGGTGCTTTATACCTAGTTGAGAAATACCCGCGTAAATCAAATGAGCGCCAGCCATCTGGGCGATCGAATCGTCGCCGAATTGAGCCAGCCATTTGATATAGAACTCACGGCCTTTCGGGTTAGAAAAAATTAACTCTAAGGGATGCTTGTGGAAAAATTCAATTAAAGCCTTAAGAGATACGCCGTATTCACTATTTTCATCAAGAAACGGCTTTATGAATTCGTTCAAGAAAAGCATTCTTAAGTCCTCCTTTGCCCTGCTGGTTCGGGCGCATAGAGCGCCGATTACTTCTGGCGGTAAAAAGGTAACGGCAAAAACTGACTTATCGATGTTAGTAAAAAACGGCTCAATAAGATGCCGTTCGTCGCCGGAGAATTGGGGCTTGTCAAATAATGGTGCGAAACTTTCTTTTTCCATGCTGGTGATTCATTATCGAAAATTATTGAGTTAATTTGTTAGTAAGTATTTGGACTATTTCTTGATGAATTTTTTCTAATGGTCCTTCTCCTTGTATTACGTGAACTTTTTCAAATTCTTTGGCCAGCCGGTCAAAATTTTCCCAAACCCTCGTCAGCATTTCTTCCCTTTCGAAAAGATTAATCTCATATCTCGTCTTCTGTATCCTCTCCATGCAGATTCGGGGAGAAACCTTAAGCAAGAATGTAATGTCGGGAAAAAGGAAATTCTTATTTAAATTGACAAGCCACTCTCTGTCTTTTATGTCCAACGAACCGTAAGCAATGGTAGAAAAGAAATATCTGTCGCAAACAACTGTTATACCACGCTCGAGCAAGGGGATTATTTCTTTTTCTAAATGATTCGCCCTGTCGGCAGAAAATAGCAGTTGGAGGCAGTTCTGTGAAGATTTCCATTCGTGCGTCAGCTGGCTCCTTATTAATCCCCCGATTAAACTCGACGTAGGTTCTTTGGTCAGATGAACTCCGGTATGCCCGAATTTAAGTTTCTGTTCCGGTAAATTAAGAAAATCGAATAACTTCCCCGCTTGCGTACTTTGGCCTGAGCCATCGAGACCTTCGAACACAATAAATTTACCGGGATAGTTATTCTTAATCATTATTAGGATAAATTTTCTTTAATATTCCGATCGGCGCCATATTGATGTTGATCGTCGCAAATATCCCGTTCACGCCAGTCTTCAATCCAATCACTAACCATAAATACTTTTATATCCCCTGTATTGGTATGGCAAACCACTCTCTGCAATCCCGCGTTTATAATCATCCTCTTGCAAAAAAAACACGGAAAGGAATTATTCTTCTCTCCGGTCTTTGGGTCCAAACTATGGATAAACATATCTCCGCCTAAAAGGCTTACGCCCGCGCGGGCGGCGTTGATTATGGCGTTCATTTCAGCATGCACGCTTCTACAGATTTCATACCGCGTGCCATGCGGAATTTTTAATTTATCCCTTAAGCATTCTCCTCTCTCTAGGCAGTCTTTTGTCTTCCGAGGAGCGCCAATATATCCGGTAGCAATAATTTGATCATCGTGAACGATTATAGCACCACATTTGTGTCTAAAACAGGCGCTTCTGTCGCCTATTTCTTTAGCAATACCTAGATAGTACTGGTCTTTTGAGGGACGCATGAGATAATTTAAACTTAAAATTACTAAACAATATCGATCCCCATCTGTCTTGCGGTTCCTGCGATTACTTTCATTGCGGCTTCGATGTCGGTGGTGTTCAAATCAGGCATTTTAGTCTTGGCAATTTCCTGGAGTTGAGCTTTCGTGATCTTGGCAACCTTAGTTTTATTCGGCTGGCCTGATCCTTTTTCAATCCCGGCAGCTTTTCTCAATAATTCTGAAGCTGGTGGCTTTCTGAATTTTAGAGAATACGTTCTATCAACATAAATTGTAACCTCAACTGGAATTAGAAAACCTGCTTGATCTTTTGTGGCGTCGTTGAATTTCTGACAGAATTCAGAAATATTCAAACCGTGCGGAGCTAAAGCCGGCCCGACTGGAGGGGCGGGATTAGCCTTTGCGGCTTGTATTTGCAGTTTTACAATCGTCTTTATTTGCTTTGCCATGTTATTTAAAGTTTTTTAATCTGTAGGGAATCTAGTTCGACAGAGGTATCGCGGCCGAACATATTAACAAGTACTTTGACTTTGCCCTTTTCAGGATCAATCCCTGAAACTTTTCCTTCAAAACCCTTGAATGGTCCGTCAGATATTTTTACCACAGAATCAATCTCAATATCAATCTTGAAGTCAGGTTCCTTAACTTCCATTCTCTTCATTAAGTAGTCTACTTCTTCTTTTGAAACTGGTAAAGGAGTTGTTCCTGCGCCGATAAATCCGGTAACTCGAGGGGTGTTTCTGACAACATACCAAGAAGCATCGGTTACTGTCATCTCAACGAGTACGTAGCCAGGATAAATCTTTTCTTCAGTTACTTTCCTCTTTCCGTTCTTGATTTTTATCTTCTTTTCCTTAGGAACTATTACGTTGAATATATAGTCTTCCATACCCAAAGATTCTATCCTTTGTTTCAGGTTTTTTGCAACAGCATCCTCGTAGCCAGAATAAGTGTGGATCACGTACCAATTTCTACTTTGTTCTACTATCTGTTTCGGCATTTATTGAAGTATGAATTTCTTTAATAGAGTCGAAAATATATAGTCTAAGCCTCCTAAAAAGGCGGCGGTCAACAGCGTTAGAAGGATAACAATTACTGTGTATTTTAAAAGCTCTTTGCGGCTAAGCCAGCTTACTTTTTTCAATTCTAAATACACTTCCTTCAAGAAGCTCTTAATTTTGGCTGGAATATTATTGAGTTTAACCATATTGAAATAATAATAGTAATATTACGGGCGGAAGTCAACAAATACTCGCGGATTTAAAAATGGCCCGCTGGCCATCTATAAATAGAGATTAACCAGATAACAGAAAAAAGTCAAGCCTTTTATTCTTGTATCGTGTGTTTTAAGAGATCTAATGGATACTTACGGCCATTGAAATAATCTTTGGCTATCCCTTTGATATCAACATCCCGGAGAGTTTCTGGGCCCATTGCCTCTATCTCTTCTGGAGTGAACCACCTCGTTTCCGTAACGTCATCTTCCAATTCTCTTTTCATGTCTTCAGAAATCGTCCCGATAAAAATGATCTTGACGGGGTGATGGATTTCTCCCACTAGGCGTTCCAAATCTTTCCTTACAAGAGAATATATTCCTAAAACATGAGTCGGAATAAAAGAAAACCCTGTTTCTTCTTCTGTTTCCCTTTTTACCCCTTCGATCGGATCTTCACCTACTTCTATCCATCCTGCCGGATGGTTCCATTTTCCGTCGTCCGGGCCTTTCTTTTGAGATTCTCTTACCAAAAGAATCTTTCCCTCTTTCTCAACTATCGCTCCGACAACCCCAAACGTTTGTGTAAAAACTCTTTGAGCCATTTATATATCCAAATTTCTTACGGATTTGGCGTGTGTTTGTATAAACTTCTTTCTTGGCAGCACCTCCTCCCCCATTAAGATATCGAATATCTTATCTGCCTCCCTGGCTTCATCAACTTGGACGCGGAGCAACAATCTATTTGCAGGATTCATTGTTGTTTCCCAAAGCTGTTCAGCATTCATCTCTCCAAGACCTTTGTAGCGTTGAATCGAAACGCCCTGTGTTTTGTTCAACTCCTTTAATATCCTCTCTTTATTCTCCTCGTTATACGCCCATCGTATATCTTTTCCAGACTGTATCCTGAACAAAGGTGGCTGAGCAATGTATAGATAGCCTGCGTCAATAATTGGTTTGAAGTGCCGATAGAATAGAGTCAAAAGCAATGTTCGGATATGCGAACCGTCCACATCAGCATCAGTCATGATAATAATCCGATGGTATCTTAGCTTCTCTATTGAGAAGTCTTCTCCTATAGCAGTTCCTAGGGCAATAACCAATGCCCGAACCTCTTTGGAGTCCAACATCTTGTCTAAGCGAGCTCTTTCAACGTTCAAAATCTTACCTCTCAAAGGTAATACTGCTTGGAAATGCCTATCTCTGGCTTGCCTTCCGCTTCCTCCGGCTGATTCTCCCTCCACTATGTAAAGCTCGCTTTCTTCTGGATTTCGGGAAAGACAATCTGCTAGTTTGCCGGGAAGAGCCAATCCTTCCAAAACTCCTTTCCTTAGAACTGTCTGCCGGGCGCTCTTGGCTGCTTCTCTGGCCTTAGCTGCTAAAAGACAATTCTCGATTATTGCTTTCGCATCAGACGGGAATCTTTCTAAATAGTCGCTCAAGGCTTCTGCGACAGCTGACTCAACTGCATTCTTTGCTTCTGGGTTCCCAAGTTTTGCCTTTGTCTGGCCCTCAAACTGCGGATTCCGTATTTTTACCAAGACAACGGAAGTTAATCCCTCTCTAACATCCTCTCCTGTAAAGTTCGGATCTTTTTCCTTTAAAAACCCTTCGCGCCTTGCATAGTCGTTAAACGATCTTGTTAAAGCTGCGCGGAAACCCGTCAGATGCGTTCCGCCTTCTGGAGTATATATGTTGTTGGCAAAACTTTCTTCTACGATTTCCATTTCCTGCGTATACTGGAACGACGCTTCAACCGCAATTTCATTTTTAACGGTAGAAACGCTGAATATGTTAGGATTGCGCGGAGTATTGCTGCTTACCAGATATTTTACATAGGCAGCCAAACCCCCTTCGAAATAGAAGGAATAGCTGGATTTATCTTTTGTCCTTTCGTCTATAAACGATATTCTTACTCCCTTGGTCAGATAAGCCTGCTGACGCAGATGATTCAAAATTCTCTTAGTATCGTATTTTATCTCTTTGAATATTTCCGGATCAGCCTGGAACGTTATCGTAGTACCTGTTTTATCGCATGTCCCTATTTTTTTAACCGGGGATTTTACGTCTCCCTTGGCATACTCTTGCATGTATAAACCTCCGTCTCGGCAAACTTCAGCTCGCATTTGAGTTGATAAGGCGCAAACAACCGAGACTCCGACACCGTGCAACCCGCCGGACACCTGATAAGCCTTGCTGCCGAATTTACCACCTGCGTGCAAGACGGTCATAACGGTTTCTAAGGCAGATTTTTTAGTTTGCGGATGTTTCTCGACTGGGATTCCCCTGCCGTCGTCAGAAACCTTAATCGTGGAATCGGGCAACATAGTTATCTCTATGTTCTTACAATGCCCGGCCATTGCTTCATCTAAAGAGTTGTCCACAACTTCCCAAATTAAATGGTGAAGACCATCTAATCCCGTAGAACCTATGTACATAGCCGGCCTCTTTCTCACGGCTTCCAAACCCTTTAAAACATAGATGTCTTTTGCTGTATATTCCTCTTCGTTTTTTATCTCCTCTTTTTTTAGTTTTTTTGGCATATTATTTTTACTAACGCAGGGAAGCGTTAAGATCTTGTTTAGTTTTTTCTCTTATTTGTTCTTGAATCGTATTAATTTCGTCATTAGTTAAAGTCCTTTCTGGGGATCTGTAAACTATCCGGAAGGTGTAGCTCTTTTTGTCTTTTCCGAACTTCTCTTCATTCTCGTAGCTATCAACCAATTTCACTTCTTCTATCAGATTTTCAGCGAAATCTCTTACAATTTCGTAGTAATTATTAAGGTTTATATCCTTGTTTATAACAAACGAAATATCCCTGGAGGTCTCTGGATATTTGCTCACCTCTTTGTATTTACTATTAATGTCTTGGAATTGACTGGTAATCCGTGAGTCGTCAGACCATAATACGCGGATATCCGGTATTTCCATCTTCACCATTGCTAATCGATCTAAGCCAAACCCGAACGCCCATCCGTTGTATACTTCAGGGTCTAAACCAAGGTTTTTAAGAACCTGTTTATGAACCAATCCGGAGCCGGTTACCTCCATCCACTGGTCATTAAACTTAATATCTAACTCCACCGAAGGGTCTGTGAAAGGAAAGGAGTCAACTACGAATTTCCATTCCAGATTTTCTCCGAAGACGCTTTTTGCAATATCTACTTCGATATCCTCAAGGTCCTTTTGGGTAATCACCTTTTGTTCCTTTTTACATATATATAATCCGTCGATTTGGTGGAAAGCTGGGAAGTGATTTCTATCAATCTCGTCTTTACGGAAAACTATACCTATGGATAAAGCTGCTACGTGCCCTTCTTTTTCTAATTTTTTTATAATCTCAGCCTTCCGTAGATAGAAGGGCCACATTGTTGTTGTCTGCGTTCTTAAAATATCTTTGTCGGTGATGTAGTAGGTGTCGTTCTCTCGACGGCTAGGATGGTCTGCCGGAGTGTTTAAAACATCAAAGTTTTCCTCTACGGTAACTATCTTAGGAAAATTTACTAAATCAAAATCAGCGAACCTTGGCAACCCTATTATCCGATCAACTAAAATCTTCACCGGCGAGTTCGGTTTTGAAGTAAGATCAGGAAGTTTTAATAATCTTTTTATTCTCTCAGCTTTAATATCAGTTCTCTTGCCTAACTCCTCTATTAAAGCGGCTTCCCTGGGGTTTTCTGCTGTGATATTTTGCATGTTCGAGGTACTTTTTCCCCTTATTTCTGCATAACAACAAGTACCTTATTTTACCTTAAAAAAAGATAAAAGTAAACCTCCGTATTGTGTAAAAAAAGTTCCCCGCAAGGAACTGTTCCAAGGGGGATTATACAGACAAGATTATTCAAATAGCTGGCGCTCTCTTGGTATGCGAATAACTGCAAAGCTGAAGTTAGCCGGCACGCTAGATTCAAGTTGGTAAAGGCCAAGGTGGCGCCGTTCGTCAGGCAATCGGAGACAAGGGACAAATATGCCGCCACGTTCATTCCAGTATTGGTCTATAACTAGTATCGGGAACCCTCTCTGCAGGTATAATTGGCTGGCTATTATGGCCAGCATTTCGGGAAGATTGGCCGGCACACAGTTAGCGTCCCGTATACACGGAAGGATACGAGCGTAGGGAATCTTTCGCGCAATGCTGAAAAGTGCGACTTGTACCGCCCCCTGTCTGCCATGCGTAACAGGGAAATTGGTTGAATTAACATGAGGGCTTCTTTGCGCCCAGATACAATGGCTAATCATTTCCTCCAGCGACTGGGAATAGTCAACTACAGCTGACCCCAGATCTATTACCTCAGTGTTCCCTTTTATTGTCTGGACGCTCAAGGTTTACCTCCTTTCGTCCAACTTTGATACTTGCCCAATGTGCTGCCTTTATACTATATCTCTTCTTTTTGAATGGCAATAGTAGGGTCATTATGTTGTTTCTGAATTTTCTCCGATAAGTCCTGGAGTTTAGGGCTAACTTCTACTAGGTAAGCAGGATTCTGAACCTCTAATCTTCTATAGTTATCGGGTAGCTTGGAAACCTGGTCGCTCACATAGCGTCTTATATCCTCCAGTTTCGGCAGAAGATAAATTAACTCCCCTTTTTCAACCATAGGTATCAATAATTTTGTTCCATCGACAGAATCGTCTTCCAACCCAATTATGTCCTTCTTAAATTTTCCGCTCTCTTCCACGCGGTATACTTGTTTCTTGCCGGGCAAACTTTTCTTACCTGGAGCGAGCTTCATTGTCTCACGGACGGTTTTACCGTCATCAACCTGAGCCATTTTATAGACCACTTCTAGCTTCGGGTCGTCGCTACACGTAGCCAGCTCGGTTATAACCATGAAATAATCTGCCGGAGCTCCCTCATCAACCAGCTCCTTTACCTTCCATTCGTTAAGGCTGCTCGCAAGAATAATTTTAACATCGGGGAAGCCGGCCTCGTCTAATCTCCTCCTAACGAAGGTCGCACCCTGGAACAAATCCCCGCTATCAACAAAGACCGAATGGATTGATTTCCCCCTCTCCTTTAGTTTCTCGCAAACCTTAATCGCATTTTCAAGCCCGGCTTCTAAGCCATAAGTGTCTATCATCAAGGTCGCTTCGTTGTTTGGAAATTCTTCAACAAAAGCCATCATCGCTTCCAACTCCGTCCGAAAAGCCTTTATGTACGCATGGAAAGTAGATTTAAAAAATTTCTCTGGCATGGGGATATTGAACTTCAAAACACCTGAAAGCTGCAAAGAAGCGGCGAAACCAGCCAGATAGGCCGCCCTTGCAAATTTTGACCCGGGCTCCATGCCTTGCGCCCTGCCTGCGTTCGTCAAAAGCGTCTTCCCGCCCGCTACCAGGTAAGTTCTTATGGCTTTGGTCAGAAATACCGTGTTAGAGACGAGTATGTTCAGAAGACAGACATAAAGAAGGTTGGCTTCGATGATTGGAGCAGTTACCCGGACAATTGGCTCGCCTGGGAAAAATGGCGTACCTTCGGGCATAGCTGAAACAGATCCGCTGAATTTGAACTTTCTTAAATAGGCAGCGAATTCTTTCCCGATTAGCCCATTGTCTTGTAATACTTTGATGTGTTGCTTCTTGAATCGCAAGTTTAATATATACCGGATAATCTCTTCTGTTCCTCCGAGGAGCATGAAGTTCCTGTTATTTGGCAAATCCCTAACCACGAGGTCGAATGTTGCTAAAGATTGAGACATCCCACGCTTGTACAAAACGTTGCAAAAAGCGAAGGTGGCGCTTACTTCGAATAAAGGCATTTCGTCATCCGTGAAAAAATATGATTTGGGTAAATAATTAGGTATTTTCATATATTATATGCCTTCACCATTTTCAAAATTACTGGCGGTTTTAATAAAATTGCTCAAAGACAATGAATCTAATTTTTCTTTATCCCCATCTTCGAGATGCTGTCCTATACTTTCCTTATAGTGTGATTCAATAATAAAATTGACATCCTCTGAAACCCTTCTATTTACTACTTCTGCCCCCGCATCGGAACTACTCACTACGTAAACGTTCTCGGCGAACATTGGGAACCTTTCGGCGTCTCTTTCGCTCAGAGCTGAAAGTAACTCGACATGCCGAAGAGATTGGTCGGCGATGATAACAGGTTTTCTTTTCCCATTTTTTAGCGATTCAACAGCAGAAGATACGATGGCGGATAACAACTCGTGTGCCGTCCCTGTTTTGCCGTATAGGACGACGCAGGCGTCTGAACCCTCAATTAATAATTTTAATCGTTCGTTTAAAGAATCTGTATTTGTGAGTTTAGCATCTTCAGAAACTTCTCCAAAAACTTTTCCGACAATTATACCTTCAGGAAGCAAATCTTCACGCCCCAGTCTGAGGGCTTCCTCTTTCGCACCTTTTGAAGCCGCCCCCATCACACCTCCAGATCCACCCCCGCTCACGACTTTGTGACCACCATAAACGACTATATCTTTTGCCAGACACTCGGCTAAGGAAGCGGCAATTTTATCCTGTTTTCCAGAACTCCCACCCGCACCAAAAATAGATACCCTAAAAGTAGCTCTTTGCTCTGCCGTATCTTCAACACTTTCAATTCCTTTTTCAAAGCTTTTTTCTCCCATAACCTCAATTACGTTTTTTTTGGTTTATATATCTTAAACAATGCTTGCTGAAGTCCTTTTTTTACCGGAATTTATTCTACGGCCTCAATAACCTCAAAGATATTACAAAGTAGTGATGGGCCTTGATTGGGTGATATAGAACTTGCTTTTCTCCAAAGCCCACTCAATGTCGCACGGGAATCCGTAATGCTTCTCTATGCCAAGGCAGATTGATGCCAGCTCTTGAATCTGCTTTTCCGACAATTTCTGGCTTTCTCTTTTGTCATTCGGCACTGCTTTTTCTTCGGTAAGCTTCTTGGCTCTGACAATTTGCTTTTCCTGAGTATTAACGTTCAGATCAATTAAGTTAAATGTACTTTTTTCAATAACATAGCTGTCTGGAGTGATAATTCCCTGTACTATCGCCTCCCCCAATCCCCAACCCGCTTCTATTATCATCTGGTCTTTGTCTCGGGTAACAGGGTGCACCGTGAAACAAACTCCGGAAACCTCGGAATTTACCATTTTCTGGACAACTACCGCGACAGAAACTTTATTCTTAGTTAGTTTCCTTTCAACTCTATAGAACATGGCTCTGGGAGTAAACAGCGAAGCCCAGCATTTTTGGACAGATTCGAGAAGATTCTTTTTTGTAACGTACAAGTAGCTATCTAATTGTCCGGCCCAGGCATCGGATTTTGAATCTTCGGCGGTAGCAGAGGAACGTACTGCCACGTACCTTGATCCTAATTTATCGAAATCTTTCAGAATTTCTTTTGCCAGACCGGCGGGAAACTTCTTTTTTAATATTATCTCTCTGATAAGTGCGGAGTTTTCCTCCAAATTATCCGTACTTTTTATATTCAATCTGTCCCACATTGCGTCGATTTCTACGCCAACATCTGTTTCTTTTAAAAACTTCTCAAAAGCGCCGGATAGAATAACAAATCCGGGCGGCACGGGGATCTTTGATTGAATCATCTCCCCTAGTGAAGCACCTTTACCCCCGGCTATGCCCACGTCTCTCTTAGAGATATTTTTAAAATTCTTGATATGAGCCATAAAATTAATCAAACTTTATTAATTTATTTATTCTACCACATTATTTGTATAAATCTTTAAGCCAATATATTTCATGATCGACGCTTTCCATATATTCCCCTAACGGAGGGAACGTTTCAATTATAGTCCGGCTTCCAATCTTTTTATTCTTTACTGCATCCATCATTTCAATAGTCGGCCTCCAATCCATGCCAGCCAACTGGAAAAAATCAAAAAACTGATAGCACTCCCACTCAAGTGTTTTCTTCTTTATCTCCTCCATCGGCATTGAATCGTAGACCTGAATTTGCTTAGTAGTAATTTCGGCTATTTCCCTACTCATATTTTTTATCTCTTCGATACCCACAAACTTTCCTCCTGCCATCACGGCGTAGACCACTAAACCATTCATGATATCGCCTTCGTATACCGTATGCATTCCGATTAACTCGCATCGGAATTTAACGTTTTTAAATACCTGGAATATTTTGATATCCCCATATTTATATTCTAAACTCGGCCAAATCTCCTTTGGAAATAATTTTGGAAAATGTTTGATCACTAAAATTGTATCCTTACCAAATTTCGAAGAAGCATCATATGGGCCATATACCTCATGGGAAATTTGAGGAAAAAAATCTCTATACAAAGCAAATGCCAGAGCAGCGCAACTCGTGTATAACTTACCCAGTTCCCTTGCAATCTGCGTGTCAGCCACGCTCCAAGGAACCGACCCAAATATATCCTTGATCTCCTGATCGTTATGAAATATATTCCGATTAAGGCAGAATATGTCTTCTTTCATCATATGGCCTAAAACGTCAACAAAAAACTCCGCAATTTCGTTAAACTCCTTTTTACGACTATGGTCGGAAAACCCATACTCCCACGTCATATAAAGGAAGGCGCAACGCAGGGCCGAGGGGCACGAGAAGGTTTTAGCTATTTCTTCCTGCGGATATCCTTTCTTTTTTATTATCTCAATCGCTTGATAAAGTTTATCGAAAAAAGCATTATTGCTATGCTTCGTATATTCTAAAAGATCTATCGGCCCCCAATTTCCTGGCAGCATGTTCGAAAAGGAATTATGCACCGATTTTGCGAATTCATCTATCCACTGAGGATATCTTTCTTTTTCGCTCATAATATTTTATTCGATTATATAAACTTCGCCCGTCGATCCGTTTACTTTCACAATCATACCATCTTCCAGTACTTGAGTTGCTTTTTGAGCAGCCACCACGCACGGGATGCCTAATTCGCGAGAAACTATTGCGGGATGCGAGGTAAGCCCTCCTTTATCGGTGACTATCGCCGATGCTTTATTCATCATAATAACCATAGACGGTTCTGTTATTTTAGCGACTAGAACATTACCTTCGTCGAATTTAGATATATCCTTTACGCCTTCCACAATTTTGACAACACCGCATGCTATTCCAGCGCTCGCTGCGACACCTTTTAATATAAGCTTTTCCATAAAAATTTATTTTCTTTTTATTACTCGGACAGTCCCATGGTTGGCGTCCACTTCGACAAAGTCGCCTTCCTTTAAAACTTTTGTGGCGATTTTAGTGCCGATAATCGTCGGCTTCTTAAGTTCTCGGGCCATTATTGCAGCATGCGAAGTAATGCCTCCTTCATCCGTAACTATAGCGCCGCTTTTTTTCAGAATAGGCAACAAATTTGGATTTGTATAAATCGCGACTAAGATATCTCCCTTATGGAATCTCTGGCTATCAGCTTTTGTAACTATATTAGTGGATATTATCTTTACCTTACCACGCGCTATTCCGCCAAAAACCTGTTTTCCTGTAATTTTGGTTAAACCTTTGTCTATCCCTTTAAAATCCTTATCGATAGTAGAAACCAACGGGCTAGGATCACTAACAAATTCGACGCGCTCCTTGCCGTTCGATGCATAGTAGATGTATGTTTTACCATCTTTATAGTCACGCAATCTCCTACCAAAAACGCCTTTTCGCTTCGCCATAATTTCTTTAATGGTAATCAACTTGATCGCGTCTGCGTCCTTTATCCCCATTTTTCGTAATTCCTTCTGCGCGGCAGGAACAACTAATTCTCCCATTACCCGCGGATAATACGAGGCGCGGCGAAGCTCTTTAATGAGCCGAATTATTTGCGCATCCTCTACTTCATAATTCCCCCCGATGTATGGCAGGACTGTTCCGAAAATAGCAAGCTTTGTAAGAAAACTGACCGCCTCTTTAAGGTCTGGGACTTTACCGATGCGCAGCAGATCTTTTGCTTCACTATTCAATCGTATCCCCTTCCGCAACATATCCTTGTATTTCTCCGGGTATTCTATCGATAAATCCTTTATCCGGCCCCAAAACCTTTCTAGTTCGCTCTTCACCCTATAGTGCCGACAAGTTCCCTTTGGACGTTCAATATAGAGGATATTCTTCAAAGGACTCTCTCCTAATATTTCTTTGCTTATCTTCGAGGAATACCATTCCTGCCACAGGGACGCTTGAAAAAGAGAAAATGGTCTGGACAGATATAACTCCCAGTTTTTATTCTTTATGGATTTGATCATAAAACTTTTCTAGTTCATCAAGTTTTTCTAAATCAAGATACATTTCTCCCTCGGGTCGTGCTTTAGCAGGATCTAATTCGACTCTTATCTTTCTAAGAACACCTTTTTCATCTCTTTCAACTATCGCATCAATTGACTCTGAGGGATAAAGAGGACCGCCAATCTCGTCTATATCCTTAAAACCAAATGTTTTCTGCCCGCCAACGGTTTCCCTTACTAGCGCTTCCTTCAAAAGCAACTCGGGCATAGGCCCATGGGTTCCCTCTACCAATAAAACTTTTGAGCCGCTGTTTAACCTTTCGCTTAATCTAATTCGTTGGTTGACTATCTTGGCAAAAGCGCCGGCCGTTTCTTTTCTGTATTGATCAGCCTGTGGCGTATCTAGGGATAATAAGTGGTTTACCGTTGCCGATTGAGCTCGCTTTGCAGCCTCTGCTTTATCAGCTTCAGAAAGGCTATCGTAGTTTTCCGGAAGATTGGAATTATATACTGGAACATGTTCATATGGAGCCTTTATTTTAAGGGTCTCAAAATTTAACAAACCTTTGGATCTTGCAGTATATTTTTTATCTTCAGCACGAACTTCCTCGGTATAAATATATGCGGTTTCCAAAGCCCTAGCCATACCGACTCTACTACCGGGCAAGGCTTCCACATCCGCCTTTGGACCCTGTTGAGACCCGTAGGGCTTAACAGCATCGAATCCCTCCCCTTTCAGCCCGCTTTCTTTAGCCTTCTTTCTAGTAACCTCTCTGCCGTAATCAGTAAGTTCGCTGGTTTTAGTTCTTTCCCCATGACGTATAAATTTCATTCTAACCGAAACATTAGCACCTTTTTCTTTGGTGGGCTCTTGCTCCAACATATTCTCCGGCTCAGGCATATGTTCAATATTTCTCATATTATTTCCTTTTTAATATTTTAACTATTCCCTTATTGGCATCTACTTCGATTAGGTCACCATCTCTTAACACCTGCGTAGCTACTTTTGTTCCCACAACGCAGGGCTTATTAAGTTCGCGGCAAACAACCGCAGCATGGCATGTAATACCGCCCTCATCCGTTATAATTGCACCGGCAATTTTCATAACAGGAACATAATCAGGTAAAGTCATTCCGGTTACTAAAATATCTCCTCGCCTTATTTTTCTCTTTGCATCTTGGATGCCATTACAAACTTTCGCATGAGCCCTAACTATTCCTCTTGCTACGCCTAAACCCTTGAGCTCCTTTATACCTTCGTCGATTTTCTGCTCAAGCTCTTTTTTCCTGATTTTCATGGCTTTATCTCCCGAAAACATCTTGATCCCTGACTCTTCTACAATTACTAAAATTGCTTTTTTCCTTTTTCCAATCTCTTCAGTATTTATCTTTTTACCCATCAAAACTCCTATTATTTCATTATGGGTATACCATTCTCTTTCCTCTTTGCCAATGCCGAATCTTTTAGCGACTTCAAATAATAGAAGGTCGAGAGAATAAACTGCTTTCACCTGCGTTTCCTTACGCAAGTCGTGGAAATATGAAAATTTATCAAGGATTTCTAGCAGTTCTTTAACTTCTTTGCCTAATTTATACTTCCTTATCATATCGTTTCTTTTTTTGGCAACAGAATGGGGCCTATTTTCTATCTCTTTTATCAACCCTCTCAAATTTTTCTTTTTGGAGTATTTCCTAATTTCATTTTTATAATAATCAAGATTTCTAGGAATAATATTTTCCCAACCTAAACTCACCCACCAAAAGTTATCATATATCTTCCTTACGTCTTCCTCGGCTACGTTATCCTTAAGTGCAAGCCGAGCTATCGCCTTTTCCTCCTGTGAGACAAAAGTACTGTATACAGTCGTAGATAATTCTCTGTAGATATCTGATAAAACTTTATCGCGGCCCTTAAATCTACTTAGTTTACTTTTAATTTTTTCCTGTAAGAATCCTTCAAAAACAATATCGAAAATATCTAAATCAATATTAGGCATGCCCATGGCATCGTTCGTCTCTTTTTTCAAAAATTTGTATAAACCAGCTAATGCGGAGTTGCTTAATTCTGAAAGATTTTTACCTTTTATTTCTTCTGCCGCCCTAATAGCTCTTTTGCAGTAATCTTCGTATTTCTTATAATGTTCGATTTTCTTATCTTTATCTGACAACGTTTGCATCAAAATTTTGCTCCACTCATTTAATCCTTTTTTACTCCATGCCCACCATAGTTTCCCTTTTTCGCAGGCGTAGAGAACATTACAAAAATTGTTCTTGTTGTGTTTTAAAATAGCTTCTCTCAAGGACTCAAAAACGTCTATCCGATGAATAGGGATGGTTCCTCTTGTATAAATCTCCCATTTTTCATTCATGTTTCTTCAATATTGTTACTATCCCCTTATCCGCATCCACCTCTACCAAGTCGCCGTCCTTCAAAAGTTTTGTCGCAACTTTTGTGCCGATAATAGCGATGATGCCGAATTCTCTCGCGATATTTGCAGCGTGGCAAAGCAATCCCCCTTCATCTGTAACCACGGCCCTGGATTTTTTCAGTATGGGCGTAAGATATGGATTTGTCATTGGGATCACTATAACTTTGTCGCTTGGTATATCGTTTAAGAGTGTCTTCTGGCTTATAATCTTTACTTCTCCTCTTACAATACCCTTATTAATCGATACTCCTTTTACTTCGTCGCTGAAATATTCAACTACCTTGATAGTCTTGAACTTTCTATCAAAATCAAGACCTGTATATATCTTTGCCTTGCCGTCTTTATAAAAGGCAACACATTTTTCCTGCCTTTTTATTTGAAGCTTATCGGCCGTAGCTGGCGCAAGCCTTCCTTTTAACACACCCGCTATCTCGGTGAAGACTAAATATGATATATTGCCAAACTTAATTCCTGCCTTCTTTGCAATCGCTTTCCCGATGCCATCCCAGAAATCAAAATATTTAAGATATGCTGCTTTCCTTCCTTCATGCAGCATGCCCAACTGCCGTATTTCATTTTCATCCAAATTCACATCTATTTTACCGATGGTGTGCGTAAACTCGATATATCCGCTGAAATTAAACATTTTTCCCCGTATCTTTTCAAGCTCTTCTATAATCTCTTCCGCGCTCAAACTCGGGATTTTCCCGATAAAATCTGCGGGCAAATCCGAAAGATTCTTTATCTTAGTTAATCCATCAGTAAACTTCTCGGCGATATATGCGCGATTCCGTTTTATTGTCTTCGTCACCCTATTTCTATTGTCCTCAAAATTGCTTTCTGAAACATAAATATCCATTAAGCCGTCTTTTAAAACATCTATGCAATCGTGATAAAAAATTTCCGGAATAGAAGTATTCTCTTTTGTAAGTGATTCAATCATTAAACTGTGCTGTAAAAGATTAAAATTTCGCGTAAGGTATCTTAAGAATTTTTTACTCATGTTTCTTTAATATCTTGACTATTCCTTTGTTAGCATCGACTTCAACAAAGTCCCCGTCCTTTAATATTTTCGTAGCGTTCCTAGTCCCGATTATACAAGGCTTTTTCATCTCCCGCGCAACGATAGCAGCGTGGCAGGTAATCCCCCCCCTTCATCGGTCACAAAAGCTATGGCCCTCTGCATGGCAACTAAATAGTTTGGCGTTGTCATGTTGGTTACTAAAACATCGCCGTCTCCCACTTTTGACAAGTCTTTAACCGAACCCACTATTTTTACTATTCCTTTCGCCACTCCCATAAATGCAATGCTTCCCCGGATCTCTTCTGAAGATAACTTTTCTTCGAGCACCACGTCTTCATCAAAAAACGCATAATCTGACTTATACTGCGCAGCAGTCACCAAATGAGGATATTTTTTAACAACCCCGTTTATTAAGTCTTCGATCCTGCAATTCCTCATTTCCTGGAACTCCAAACCTAGTTTCTTCCCGTATTTTTTAAATATTGGACGGGCTAGAAAAAGTAACTCGTAAAAGACATCTGTTCGGTAGGTTCTGTAAAAAACTAACTCCTTGGTTTCTTCGACTAATTGTTTAATCTCTTTTGGCGCTTTTACCTTCTTAACCGGAACTTTCTTTTCTTTTTTCACCTTTTCTCTTAATTCCTTCAGCTCTTCTATGCTGAAGGGATCTTCGAAACTATCCCGTATACGCATCCAACCGAATTGTTTTTGTATTTTTAATAGACTTTCACTGGATCTCAACTTCTCTTCGAAGATAACGTGCGCATTCTTCTTTTTCGGGAAACTTATATCTCCTATGAACAGCACGGGGTCTCCTGCCCAATACTTCGGAACTTCTTTTTTCAAGCGCCCCATATATATCTCCTCTAGACCATGGGCTAACCAGATATATGCGGAACACCCCTTGAAAATTGCTTCTAGCTTTATCATGTCATTTTTATCAGCCCGATCTTCTTTTACCATTTTCAATATTTCTTTTTTCGATTTCTCATAGAATTTCTTACAGCTTAAAGTTATATCGAATATTGTTTTATCATTTTCTGCCATCCACTTTTCAAGCTGCGAAGCAAAATCTTCGTACACTTCGTGGCTGAAATACCAGAATCCCCTCTGATAGATAAAACCAATCATTTCTGCGTCTATGCCTATGTTTCTAATATTAGAAACAGATGTAAAGGTAGACATCAAAAAAGCGCCGAATGGACGCGCCAGCCACTTTTCCCATTTATATTGATTCAAATTTTCCTTAATTTGCTGCGGCGTCATTAATTATTTTCTTTTTAATATTTTAATTATACCTTTATCCGCATCTACTTCTACTAAATCACCGTCTTTTAGTGCATGTGTTCCATCACCCGTCCCTACGATGCAGGGCTTCTTTAACTCGCGCGAAACTATGGCTGCATGAGATAGTATCCCGCCTTCATCAGCAACTATGGCTTTAGCCTTTTTCATCACTGGGACAAAATCAGGTCTTGTCGCGCTAGTCACCAGAATACCTCCGTCTTCAAATTTACTAAAGTCATTATTGCTTAATATTATGAAAACCTTACCGATTGCCAATCCGGAAGACACCCCCAATCCTTTTATTTCCCTGACGTCTTCTTTCTTCGCTAAAATCTCGTCAACCTTTTGAAGGGTTTCTCCAGCCGTTATGATCTGAACTTCTCCTCTGCGGTAAAAATACGCGCTGTTATTTATTCTGCTCTGAATAGTGTCTTTTGATATTTTCAATCCTTTGTTCAATAAACCGGGAATTTCTTTTTCATTTAAAAATAGCGTCTCAGTCAGCGTTAGGCCCAGCCGGGTAGAAACTTCCTGGAATATTCTCCGGATATTAAAGTTGCCAGTATCGCGAGCAAAAGGCTTGCAATCTTTGAGATAACTATAGGCTGAGAAGAATTTCAAAAGGTAAAAGAGGTGCTGATTCTTTTTGAATTGATTTATTATTTTCAGAGCCCTTTTAGACCTTAAACTGTACTTATTATTGACATCGTCGATTTCTTTTTTTATCTCTTCTTTGCTACGGCCGGCAATTTTATTTAAATTCTCTTGAAAGTACTCGGCCGTATATGGGCTGTGGTCAACATCATACATAGGGATACAAGCAAACTTTTGGACGTGCCTTAGTAATAATCTTTGTCGGTCCAACCCATTTTTTAGCGCAACCTGCAGTAAAGATATTTTTTCTGCGTCTATCGGTGTTATTTTCATCGGCTCAGATAACTCTGCGATGATCCTTTCTGATTCTTTTTGCGATATCTTTTCTGATAATAAAAGTTCTTGGACCGCTTTTATTAAAACTACCTCGACCGATCCAAACAATATCCAGAACGTTTCGCTGAGCTTATTCTCTTTTTTATAGTATTTCTCCAGTATTCTGCATATCTCCTTATTCGTAAGCTTTGAAGGATTCTTGGGCAGAGACTTAATAAATGAAAAATATTCATTGAAAAGACGATTGATCTTCTTCTCTAAATTATTGAAATTCCTTACAGCAAAACTTCTATTCAAGACTTTTTTGAGAAGATATTCAGAGAACGCTCGCTCTTCGCTCTTCTCATGATAGTTGAACATATCTCCGTTTTTAAAACGGTACAACTCAAAATTTAGGTGATAACCGAAAACGCCTTTGAAAAAAGCGAAGTTATACAGCCTGGCTTTTTGGTATGTCATTCTCCGACTATAGATATATACCCATTCTTTTTTAAATAAACCTTGGATTTTCATATTTTTTTTACTATCCCCGTGTTAGCATCAACTTCCATTGAGTCTCCATCTTTGAACACCTTAGTTGCTATTTTAGTCCCGATTATGCAAGGCTTTTTCATCTCTCTGGCGACGATTGCCGCATGGCAAGTGATCCCACCCTCGTCAGTTACAAAAGCTGCTGCTTTTTGCATGGCGGGGATAAAATCTGGTGTAGTCATAGAGGCTACGAGAATATCTCCAATCCTTACTTCTGATAGACCTCTTTTATTCATAGAAACAATTCTTGCTTTACCAGTAACCTTTCCTCCGCAGGCTACTACCCCCTTTATCTCCTTAACACTGATATCTGTGCTATCGACAATATTCTGATCTCTCCGGAACTGGTTTAATTCATCTCCTTCAAAGAATATGACTTCACCGTTGTGCAAAGTAGCACCATAGGATTTTTGTCTTTCCTTTAGTTTTAAATAGATCTGCTCCGGTATGTTCGCACTAGCCAGGCAAGCATTAACTTCACTGGCGCTCATGAATATCAGCTCGCCGAATGATATCCCGAGCCGCTTGGCAATCTCCCTTAAGAAGGGCCTGGCCACAAAACCAGCTTGGTTGAATATATCTGTTCGGTATGTTCGGATATAAACGAACTCCTTGGCTGTTTTAACGAAATCAACCTCTTTTTTAGTTAATTTCAGTTCTTTGGATATTCTTTTGAACTCCTTTTTATTCTCCTTAACCAATCCCTTCAGTTCCCTTACCATCTTCCCAAAATCTTGGTTAGGATTCAATGATGTTATTCTTTCTATCACATCTTCCCTCTTCCAACCCTCCCCTATATACCATCTTGCTTCAATCCATGAGAATTTATCTAGGTATCCTTTTATGTCTTTTCCTGAGACAGCTTTCTCAATATTTTCTCTAATCCATTTGTTGTTCTCCATCTTTCTTTTTACAGAATCACATAACAAATAGAAAGATACCATCTCTATAGTTGAATTGCTTTCCTTCCCGGGAAAGGTCAAAACCATAAAATACTTTTTACACTTTTCTACTGGAAGCCCTCTCGTCGCTAATATTTTCTCTACACCCGCAGCAAAATTCCTTCCTAGCTGTATTGGCAGAAGCATTGCCGGCGAGAGCCGCCAGTTGGCTTGAGAGAATTCCTCAAAGTCAGAAATCAGTTTTTCTTTTGTTTTTGATCCATTATCCTCAAGACCCAAACGTCTGCTGACACTGAAAAGACTCTCCCCTGTTTTGACAAATTTTTTAAGCATCTGGCGGAACGGCACAATGCCCTCTTTCGCAGTTATACGATCAGCTAACTCAATATTACCTTGAACCTCATCTTTGTCCCAATAAACATCACGATTCAGGTAAGCATACTTTTCAAAACCCTTAGGATAGCCCAAGACTTTTTTCGTATTTTTAGTCGTCACCCCTCGAATTAAATAATCGATGATTAGGGGGCTTTCGTTGCGCTCAACTAGCTTTTCCCAATTATATACTCGGGGAAGTTTTATCATAAAAAGTGGAAAAAATCTTCTTAATATGTCCTGCGAAAAATAGCTAATATTCTATATATTATACATATTTTCCCCCAATTTTCAATTGTCTCCTTTTTGACAATAAAAATATTGTATGATATATTATCGTTAGCTCTCAAAACAATTATTATACGAAGGGAGGTCTGAATGTATATCTACCTAATTACACATGGAGAATGCCAAGAAGGACCTGATCCGGTCCACACTCCGAACGGAATTGAACAATTACGAGCTATACTTGTGCCGCAGGACCTTGTTCGAATTATTGTTGGCATCGGCCAAAGGTACACGGACATTCTGCGGGTCGTTCAAAGTAAGACACCCGCTGTAGTGGTACGATACTCGCCTTTTCTCGGCGGCCCTGAGGTTATAAGAGAAAAAGACCGCGTTGTTTTAACCGATGGCAGAATGATAGATGCTAGCGAATACATCGGCATGTATTACAACCCAATAAACCTTTGGCCATTGATCCAGAGATTCCCTGCCCTAACACTGCTCTGCTCCGGCAACATTTTGATGAAGGCGCTAGGATTCGGTACTATATATAAGCCCGGCCGCCTCTTTAAGATTTATCCCGAAACGCAAGACTGCGAAATGGTCGCCCAATAAGCCATACGCCGTAATGCCCCGCGCTTAAGCAGGGCTTCTTTTTTTGTAATTTTAGTCCGGGGGGGTGAAAACAGTTGCTTTTCCTAGGTATATAGGGATATACTATAGGAAAGGCATTAAAATATTAAAATTAACATTTGACATAGCCGAGCCTAAAGCTGAGCTAAGTCAAAAAATAAAACTATGCCAAGAAAAGCAAATCCGGCTCTCATGAAGCCGTACAAGCTCACTTCTGACCTAGAAGCAGTAGTGGGAAAGGGTCCTTTGCCCCGAGGCCAAGTCGTAAAAAAACTTTGGATTTATATAAAAAAGAACGGGCTACAAGACCAGAAGAACAAGAGGAATATTAATGCTGATGCTAAGTTAAAGGTAATCTTTGGCGGAAAGAGCATGGTAAACATGTTCGAGATGACAAAGTTAGTTTCAAAACACCTTTCCTAGCAACTAAACAAAAGCGCCTTAGGGCGCTTTTGTTTTACATGTATTCCTTATTTTATTATCTTCACTATCCCAGTTTTTAAGTCTATCTCTACATTATCCCCGTTCTTTAGAACGTTTGTGGCGACTTTCGTCCCGATAACGCAGGGCACATTCATTTCCCGAGACACTATCGCCGCGTGAGAGGTCACTCCTCCTTCGCTGGTAATTATTGCTTTTGCCAGTTTAATCAAGGGTATAAATTCCGGTCTGGTCATTGATGTAACCAAAACGTTCCCTGTTTCAAAAGCATCTTTTCTTATATTCAAAACAACACTGACTTTACCTTGGACCTTATCCTTGCCTCCAGTTGAGGCGACATAGCCTTTAATATCTCTAGATTTATTTAATATCTTTTGCATCGCGTCGAAGATCTCTTTGCTGTAAACTTCCGCTTCTTTGCCGTCGATCATGTGATAACTATTATCGCCATCCCCCGGAAGGATTATTATACTCAGCCTTTTCCTATCTTTTACTGCAGCCATATCTGGCCTCTCTCCCTTAGATAGAAAGCCGCTTATCTCATGATCTGATAAATGGTAGCCGTCTCTATAGTCTATTTCCATTCTTCTCGAAATTTCCTTCAGCAGAGAAGCTAAATAGTGGGTGGTGTAAACCATTATCCGTTTCCTTTCATCTTGCCAATATCCGAAGATAGCGAAAAGATCTACCTGCCTCGATAAATCCTTAGACAATTTAAGTGTTTTTTTCAAACTTCTTTTTTCGTCCCGGAGGCGGCGAATATTCAATAAATCCTTAATCTCTTTTTCAATATCAGCTGGGGTTTTTGATCTAACGATATCTTTTACTTCATTGAAAAAGTCTTCCTCTGTGAGTATAGTTTCATCGCTGTAATTATTCCGCACCCAATAAAAATTCTTCTGGTGTTTGGCAATTTCCCTGGAAATATCCGAAAACCATATTTTAAGATCCACAAATCCTATATCCTTAAAAGCTTTTTTAGTTGCCAGCCTTTCGGCAATCTTAAGGATAGACAAATGCTCTTTTTTACTAAAAGACATTTGCTCCGATGTAGTTAAAACAGCAGAGCCGGCAAAAACTGTAGGCTCTGAAGCGCCGCTTGCCTTAGCAATCTCAGGAAGAACCTTCTTCTCAAAATACATTCCGCTTCCTTCAAGCATTAAAGGTATTGCCCAAGCCTTTGCCAGAATCTCACGGAAATTGAAGAATAAATTATATAAATTTCTGTCAGGAAGCTTCGTTAAATTTTGCCTGTCTATCAATTTGATTATACTCATCATCTCTTTTTCCCGCCTTTTCCATTCGCCTATAATCTCTGCTATATATCTCTTATCTTTCCTGTCGTTCTCAACCAGAAGTTCCGCTTGCCGAAAATTGTCCTCCTCAGCCATTATTTGATAGCCGTATTCATCTTTTTCAGCTAAAAATATGGGGGATGAACCGCTATTCAACTCCTTGAAGTAATCTCGCATTCGGGCAAAGCCAAAATACGGGGGCTGGGTTAACTGCAGTGAAACCGGCCCGTCACCCTGCCACCAATTCCCTCCTCGTATTTTTCTGATTATCTCGGCTTGATTGATCATCTATAAAGATTTAATAACAAATCTAGACCTTTCTCTCTTCTTTGGGAAGTTTCGCCTTCACAACCACAAAATGCGGAGTTTTACCGCCTTTCATATTTAGAAACCTCGAAAGTGTTTTTGGCAGCAAGCCCGGCAGGCTGTGAAATTTTCTATCCTGCGTCCTATCCTCGACTACCAGTGTTTTTTTATTAACCCCTGGATAATTATATTCTGAGACAACTTCTCTCCCATCCTCTCTCGCTACTTTAATAACAGGGGAAGAGATGAACGGATCGTCCGGGGAATAAACCAAAATTTGGGTCGCAGCCTCTGGTAATTTTAAATCCTTAGATGCCTCAGCTATCTTCAATATCGACTCTTTTATTCTTCCCAGATCATCAGATCCTAAAACTCCGCTCTCTTGCTCGTCCTCTAATTCCATTTGCACCAGCCTATCCAGATCGGTTTTCATTCCTTGCCATATCCCAGCCTCCGATACCTTGCCCTCGCTTAAATATCCAGCCAAAGAAATCATGTGCGTTATTTTATCTGCTACAGCCGGATCTCTTTTAGCCAACTGGCCTACTGAGTACCACAGGCTTGCTGCCCCGAAGGAATGGCCGACAAGCTTAATCCTCGATACTAACGGCTCAACGGCTTTAATCACGCTTAATGGTTCTCCTATCAAATCAGACAAAACAAAGCCGCCCTCCTTCTGTCCAAGATGTGTCTCGCCTCTGCTTTCTTGAATACGTTGCTCGCAATTAAATACTTCTACTGGGCTTTGACTGGCTAGCGGAGTTGAGTTGTGTCTTAAATCAGCGACAATGTATCCTTCGTTAACCAAAGAATTTACATAATTCCTTTCCCATCGCCCTGCTTTACCGCTTGGATAACCCGGCACAAAGATTACTGCCTCCCCATTTTGGATTTTTTTGGGAAAGTACATTTTCCCCTCGACCGGCAAGCTTTCGGGATATTCTTTAACCGCCGGGAACTTCAGCCAGAATACTTCTGCATCAATCTTTTCTCCGTTCCCGTCTTTCTCTTCTTGTACAGAAAAAGCGTATTCGATCGGCTGCTCGATACCCAACTCTTCTAATCGAACGACGGATTCATTTTTCTCCGGTTCTTCTTGTTTTCTCTTTTCCATTTTATTTATCCCTTATATTCCCGTTAATCATGGCCGCGACAAAAGGGAAATGATTAAAATAGTCCTGCTCGCTTTGACTTGTATCTTCATAGGGTAAAGTTATCGCCATTCTTGGACTAGCCACTAACTGCGCCCCTCCAAGGAAAAACGCGCCCCGGAATATTCCGTTCCCAACCGGTCCATCTGCCACGCAGATAATATCGCAACCATCAGTAATTGCATGCTCAACATGGATTTCGTAGTTCTTGGCTTGGTATCCTTTTTTCGAGTAATAATCAACTAAGTATTCTGCGCTCTCCCATGTTTTCCAAGACCAGTCCAAATCCGGATTATCTGACCCGCCCGGCTTATAGTTTGCTTTCCTAGTCGAGGTCAGGAACCCCAGCTTGGGGCTTTCATATCCCAGCCACTTTAATAGTTTTATCGAGGAATCTGTCCAAAGTATTTTTTCCCTGTTGTTCCTGCCCCAGACAGTAGAAGACGGACCCAATACGAAAATGTTTCCTTTGACGTCTTTAATTATGCCTGGAGCCTGGATCCGGAGCTCGGTTTCGTCAATATCCATCTTCAGAGCTTCTTTCATGCCCCGCAAAAGTCCGTGCTCCTCTACGTTACCCCTGATAATGCCCTCAATGTCTCCTCTCATGGCGACCTCAATCATCTTCTTGTGTATTTCCGCCATATCCGGGCCTGCTTCAATAGACTCGAAAACGCCATCCACTGGTTGGCCGACAACAATAACGTCAGCGACCTCTCTCTGGGCGCGCCTCACGCTCTCGGCGATTGATTCTGTGTGCCTGCCTTGGTATAGGCCTATCATTACTTTGGGCCTTCTTATCTTGGCTAAACTTTTAATTTTTTCTTCGATGTCGTTTAACATATTTTATGTTATTATTTTTTCGTTGTTAAAGTCTATTCTTATTTTTTGGCCATTCTTCACGGCTTTCGTAAGTCCTCTTACCCCGACCATACAAGGTATCTTATATTCTCGGCATACAATTGCCGCGTGGCTTAGAACTCCGCCCCCCTCTGTCAGTACGGCTTTGGCAAACGGCAAGACTTTCGTGTCGGCAGGATAAAAATGCGAGAATACAAAAATCTGTCCTCTTTTATTATACTTCTTTTTCGGGTTATATACTGCAACAATACCCTCAACAACCCCCTGGTTAGCAAATGCTTTCTTGCCGGCCAGGTTAGTTTTGTCCAATAATCTTTCGTCAAATATCTCAGGGTATAGTTGTTTTGTCAGCGTGTCATACTTTTCAATTACGAAATCTAGCTTGGCGATAACTTTTTTATCCGTTAATCCGTTTCTGATTTTTTTATATAAAGACATTCGCTTTTGGTATCTATCTTTATCGGCGAAATAGAAATCTTTGGCCTCGGTCTCGGGTTTATCTTTGAAAAACTTAAACATTCCTATCGAGCGATCAATAAACTTCTCTGGAGACTCAACGTTTATATTTTTATCGCTTATAGAAACCATCATCTTATTTTTGGTTATAAAGCCTTCCTTGATTGAACGGCCGTCAGGAACCGGCATCAAATCAATCCCGACGTTAAAATCCCTTTGAGCTTTCATGTACTGCCTGTAAAACTCTGAGTTTTTAGGAGGGAAAAGCCTAGCGATATCTGTTGTCCTCCACGGCAACTTTTTATACAAGACATACAAATTAGTATCTCGAAGTATTTCCTTTGGATTTTTTATAATTCCGGCCAGAAAGAAACTCATTTGCTTGCCTACCATCCACTCATCCTCCGCCATACCCCAATCGGAGAATAGTTTTATTATCCCTGAAGCGGTTTTTTTTATCTCGTTTTCACTTCTGAAGTAAGGAGAAACCATTTTACTTTGGATTTTTAAATTCACTTCTATGCTCATCGGACTCTCTAATTTTTTCAAGGGCGACAAGGTAAAATTCTTTATCTTCCTTGCATGTGAGCAAATCTGCAACTTGCTCTTGATTCAGCCATTTGGCTTCTGGATTTTCTGGGTCAACCTTTGCTAACTCTGCGGTTGCTGATTTAAAAAGAAACATCGCAATCGTCTTTCGTTCAGACTTATCTTCTTCACCTTTCTCGTTAATTTTGAATCTTTGATAACTACCCAAATCCATAACTAATTGAAGATCTTTTTCCGTTATTCCAGATTCCTCGTAAATCTCCCTTAAAGCTGCTGTCTTGTCGTCCTCTTCCTTTTCGATGTGACCCTTCGGTAAAGACCACGAAGTCCCCCATTGGCTGACAACGAGAACTTCATTATTTGGATTTAATACGATACCGCCGGCACTTCTTGTGTCTTTTATTGGCATATTATTTATTTTAATACTTTAACTGTTCCGTCATCGAAATTAATCTCAACGGCATCTCCGCTTTTAAGGCGCTTCGTTGCCACCTTTGTACCAATTATGCACGGGATTCCCAATTCACGAGAAACAATGGCAGCATGGCAAGCAACGCCCCCTTCGTCAGTTATTATCGCCTTCGCCCGCCTCATGAGCGGAACAAACTCCACCCGTGTCATAGAGGTTACCAGTATTGACCCGTCGATAAATTTTTCCGTTAAAGGATCCAACACAACACTCACCATACCTTTTACTTTTCTATCCTGGCCGATACTGGCTACCGAGCCTTTTATAAACTCTATATTCTCATGTTTTGCTTTTATTGCCTCTAACAGCTCTTCGGCATCTTTGCCATAGAATCTTTGCATTTTTTCTCCTTTTTCAAAGACAACAAATACGTCCTGGTATCGGCCTTCCAATTCTTTCGCATTTACCTTGATTCCTTGACTCAGTAGATTATCGACTTCATCAACGGTATAGCAGGATAAATCGCTGTATTTGATATTATATCTATCCGATATATCAGACAGAGCCGAAAACAAATAATACATATGCTTCATCATGCCGAGCTTCCTTTCGTCGAACCATTCGATAATCAATTTAGAAAAAAGTATGTCTTTTTTATCGTCCTTAGAAAGCTTAACCTCTTTTTCTAATTTCTTTTTCTTTTTTCCGATTTCTGAAAAATTGCTGTCAATATGACTGATTTCTTCCTGAATCTCCGCGTTTGTTCGGCTAGAAGATTCGGCACTCGCCTTTGATAGCAACACCTCTTTTGTTAACACCTTCCGGGAATAGAAGTCGGTATCTGCCCAAAAATATTTCTTAAGATACGCGGTAATCTTCTTATCCGTATTTGTTTTACTGATTATGTCTAAGCAAATCTCCAAAAAATCCCGGCGCTCTGAATTAAAAACCGCCTGTTTATTTGAATGAGCCAAACAAGTTATTATCTCCCCCGCCCTGTTAACACTTATATTATTTCTTTTAGCAAACGCTGGAACCGCTTCTCTGTTTATTACCTCCCCCTTATCTTCGCCGATAGCGGCAAGATACCACCACATTCGCGCCGTCTTTATTAAATCTTCAAAAAACTTCGGCAAATCATTATCTCTTTGGTATTTTACCCAGATTGCATCCATTTTATACTCCAATTTTTTATGTTTTTTTACTTTGCCTTTAAGCGTCTCTGCCCTGCGTAGATAATCCCGGTATATACTTGCCCCTATATTTTCTAAACTTTTTAAATTGATGATCTGATAGAAGTAAAAATAATCTTCTCGTTTGTATGAGAAGTGCGATAAAACCGGCGGGTAATCTAAACCATGTGCTATTTTAGAATTAACGTAGCTGTCGAAAACTAAGTCAGCGGCAAATAAAGAAGCATTGGCGTTTTGGACGTCAAAATCATTCCTTTTTATATACTCAAGCACCCGCCGTTGTTCCATAATTCAATTTTTACCTTAGTTAAATATATTCCTTTTCCACGCTTTTTTCAATAAAAAAACCGTAAAAAAACGGCGTTTTTTCGATACGAAACTTAATATATATCTGATTGAAATGATTTTATAAATGCGGGGATGACGCACTAATTCTTTCTAAAACCAGAACAGGATAACCCTTATTTATTTGAACGGTTCGGGCGTTCTGAATACCTAATTCTTCCAAGAAATTAAAACACGCTTTTTTAGCCTCGCCGTTATCTTTGAAATTCCCTTTGGCCTCAACCTCGATAAAACATCCGAGATCCTTAACGTTATCTAGCGCAACCTCCAGATCTCCACAGTTCCAATACTCCCTTTGTTTATCAACTGTTATTACTTTCTTAAAATCCAGAAACGCTAAAATCTTTCTAAATTCTTCCGGGCTTGAAATCTCAGTTTCATATTCCTCGGCACACTCCTGCTCCCCGCTCGCGTTTTTGTTTATAGACTTATCGTATTCAAAAATTACTTTGTCCGGATTAGTTCTTATCCTCAACCATTCAGTCGGATGAGGTTTCTGGGCGAAGAAATCCCTGTGGCTGGGGATATAGTATTCATCAATTTGATTTATTGATTTTACCAATTTTCCGACAGTCAATACCCTAGCCCTCACCTTATCGAGGCTTTCTACCGCTATTTTTATTTCAATCTCAACATTCATAATTAGATTATATCATGAAATAAAAAAACAGCCCCGGACAATTCGCCTGTCCGGGGCCTTTTCCCTTTCGGGAAACCATTGGTTACTCGATGAGCGTGATAGCGCCGTTCTCGACTTCGAAAACGACGTACCCTTTCTCGGTGATTGCGGCATCGTTGACGATGGCCTTGATACCGGCCTCGTCGGTGATGCCACGGGTGTGAGCGATCAGCCCACCGATAATCGGCCGGTGGCTGATTGCCAAGACATTGCAGTCGCTACGCCAAGCACTGATTGTCCGCAGCGACGCGACTCCGTCTCCCTGCCACGTGAGGTACCCGTCCGCTTCGTGAAGCGGGTAGTAGGCAACGTCGTCGCCATCCTTGTTGCCGTACTGGCCGAGGCTTGAGAGGGTTCGGAAATCCAACCCCAATTCCAAAGCGAGTACGCTGGCGGTATCGACCGCCCGGGCCAACCTGGATGAGAACATCTCCTCGAACGGGCCGAGAGCCTTAATCGTTGGCACCATCGCCAAGATCTTGGCCATACCCTGAGTCGAGAGTGGCGGGTTAACCCACGTTTGGATGGGCAGCCCTTTTTCCACTCGTACCTTGTCTCCGTGAAAAACCATGACGAATCGCGTCATATTCCGTTCCTTTCATTCGTTCACATAGGTTATATGGGCGAAGAACACTCCTCGCTCAAGTCATTCAGTAAGCACTAAACCAATCGTGTGGGGAGCCGTCGGGCTGTGTGCCGAATTGATTCTCAATCTCTTGGTCGATCTCTTCGGCAGTCCAGTCGAGCGGCAGAAGAACAGTGGGTTGGCTTGTTGCCGTCAGGACCGTGATGTGGCGTTCGACTTCTTGCTCTGGCTCAATCAAGCACGGATTGCGGATGATACTTCCACCTTCCGGCGCCAATATCGAGTCGGCCTGAGCCGTACGAGCATCACGCTCTTGCTGCCGTAACTTGATCTCGCTGATCCCGAGGGCAACTAATAGTGCCCCCAGCGCGAATAGCGTCATCAAGTCCGACGAACCTTTGTCCCCGGTTCCCATGGTTTTTCTCCTCTGAGAATTGACAATGTTCAACCACTCACATGAGCGGATTAGAGTATCAACCCTAATACCTATATTATATCACCTCACAATGCTTTTGTCAAGCCCAACACCCTCTCCCCTTCCATGACAAACTTGCTTTCGTTGTCGGATAGTTTTAAACGGTGCATTATCGTATCAAGAGAATAATCCGGTGTCAAACAAAAACCACCCGGGCTGAAAGGTGATCTCGATGGATCGGCTTAATCAAACAACCTATAGAAAGGTTTTTGCAACTCCTCCTCCGATATATTGAAGGTTTTCTTCTCTTCTTGTTTTCCGAACTTATTGACAGAATAGTTATATGCGAAAAGCAGCGAAGGAATCATAAAATCTTTAAATTGAAACTTGTCTAACTTTTCCAAATAACTTTTGGCAAAACCTCCTTTAAAGAATACATCGAACGCGTGTAAATCCTTGGGCTTTCCTTCGGAGCCTTTACCCTTGCATATCGATATTAAGTTCATATTGTCATAAGGTATATTCCTTGATCTTTCAGCTTCCTCGGGGAAATACTTTTCTAAAATTCCAATCATCTTTTCTTTCAATCTGGACATGTACTCCAAGGAATAACCCATTAAGGGCTTCATCCCCATATAGAAAACGGTGAGAGAAAATTTTAAAAGCATACCGGGCAGAATCTTTTTTTCTTTAAGATTAGCAATAATATCGTCTGGATTCAGCTTAATTTGTATTCCCTTGCCGACGAGAGTATCGTTTTTCAATTCTAATCTTACTCTTTCGTTATCCTCATCTAAGGCCCAGAAAAAATGAGTCCCGCTTTCGCTGTCTTGGTCCCAAGCCCCTTGCTTGCCCTCAAATTCCTTAAGAATCAAATTCCTGAAATCTTTATCGAACAACATCTTGTAAACATGGCTTTCTTTATCGGTGGTAAGAACATGAATCATGTAATCAATAATAATATCGTCATATTCGACAGATATTAAATTGGCTGAATTTCCTCGCAGCTTTTCCTCAAATAACAACGGCCATAGATAATAGTTTATTTTTGTGAATTGATCTCCGATAGTATCACAAGTTGAAAAATCAATTCCCTTGATAATGCCGTTGATGTTCTCTAAAAATCCCTGCTCTTCTTTCGTCAGCAGGTGCCATTCGTGCGCCTCAACGATCTTTCTCTTTAAATCAAAATCATATTTACCCAAACCGTAGACTACCTTATTTTTATATGATTTAGGATACAAGTTAAATTTTTTTCCGTTTAGCATAAATCCCCTTCGTCTAAATGGCTCATTCAATGGAATATTTCCTGTAGCAAAAACTAACGCGTCCCCATATTCCTTTCTTTCCAAAAGCTTGTAAAAATTAGAAACTAGGCTTACTGAAAGCAATAGCGGATGGTCAAGAATGCCGTGGTGCTCCACAATTCCTCCTACCACGCCCCAGTCGTTATTAATTCTTAGATCTATATTCTCTTTTTCTTTTTCGTTGAATATTCTATTAACTTTTTCTAATAATTTTTGACGAAAAAAAGACTGCCTCTCAAGATGGACAGGATTCGGCATATAACTATTTATTCTTTTGGAATACTCCGATAGAGATTCATTGCTAGCGAAATATGCCTTCATTGTAGGCATATATTTGATTACCTCGTTGGCAATCTCATTTATCTCTATATTGTCATAGAATTTCTGCATATCTTGCAGCCCGAGGCGCAATATAGGTTTACCTATATATTATTCCTAATCTATTTGGGCAAAAATAATAACATAATTTTTACCATAAGCTTTGGCGCATTTGGGACATGTGGTATATGAAAAATACATTTTTTTTGATTCCTTCCCTTTCCCTTCTACGTATTTCTGCATCTCTAGCGCCCATTTACCAACGTTTTGGTAAGGCCCCTCGAAAACCTTTGTTAAAAATGTTCCAGAAATTGTAGCCATTTGCGCCCCTAAAACTTCTTTGACAACATCGATATAAATATCGGACCCCCAGAGCGATTTTTCATCGGTTAACATAAGCTGATAAGGCGACTTAGCCCCAGCTTTTTCAATTAACTCCATATTTTTAACAACTTTCTGCCCAAAGTTAAGCGGAATATGCAAAAAACTGGTGACATGATCCTTAACAAAAATTTTGTTCTTCCAAATCACTTCTTTTTCCTGCCAAGGATCGGGATTAAACGGCTCGCAGCAACCGGTTGGTTTTATTATTTTATTTTCCATATTTTTATAATTTAATCATATTATTGATTATACAATTTAAAAATCGCGATTGAAATGAACCTCCTTGGGGCCGTAGACGATCAGACGATTCTCGAACTTATGCGCGAAGACACTCCCTGCCCCCGACCCTGCCACTAAAAACAATCAATCATTGACACTGGTTTAATTAAAAATAAACAAACCATCAATAGATATTTTTAATATCCCAGCTACATCGTGTGCTAACTTTAAGGAAGGGTTGTATTTCCCCTGTTCTAAAAAAACAATGGTTTCGCGCCTTACACCCACTTTTTCAGCAAGCTCTTCTTGCGTCAAACCTAGTTTTAAGCGTAACTCTTTAATTCTGTTTTTCATAATACTTGAATATTACGCTATAGAGTAAAAGTAATGCACAGATAGAATACGCCAATACAGATGCAATTATGTAATAATTCTGGTTTGCATCTCTAAAAAACATGAGAATGAACATCAAACCGGCTCCAACGACCGAAAAAATACTCATGCTGGCTCTGGCCGCATTGCCGCCAACCAACAGAACCCTTTCATCGACCATAACTCCTCTAACTTGTCTTTTTGAAGTCATTATAACTACAACAGCTCCGACCACAGCTACAATTGCTAAAACATAATTATTATAAATTATTGCCTGAGCCATTACGGCTGCTAGGAAGAATGCAGTAAGCATCCTTATAACTACGAATGTTTTGTTTGTCATAATTTTTTTAATTATTTCTAACTATCTTAATGTTATATTATTCTAACATAGCTGTCAAGCGCACAAATAAAACCGCTTTAATCAAAAAGTGGTTTTTGAGAATTAATGGGTGGCGGAACGCAATTCAAACTTAGTTTTGGAAAAACATACCGATGTAGGCAAACTATTGTGAATAAAAAGAAAGCCCCATTGTTCCGCGAACAAGGGGCATAAAATGAAGTTTTGATTTTAGTGGCGCGGGAAGTTGGCTACCTGCGCAGGATTTCGGACATGAGCGCGACAGCCAGCAACGGCGACAACGGTATGATTTGTTGGGAATTGTCCGGCGGACTGATCGTCACCTGCCAGTCCTTGCACAAGCCGATCGAACCATCGCCGATGACGGCTTGCGGGAATGCCGCTTTTACCCCATGCCAGAACAGCGACCTGATCAGCTCGTGCCGGCTGTGCGCGAGAATGTGCTGCTGGGCGATGTCCCTGTTCTTGGCCGAGGGGTGTCTCTCCGCCGTGACCCTCCAAGCAGCGTCGTGAGTGCTCTCGCACTGCTTGGCCAAATCGATGGAATCGGCGTTGAGAACAACCCAGAGCTTCTTCAGGTCGTCCGGCAAAATGCCGACAACCTTGTCGTCCGTTCCGACCTCTCCTTTCGGCACTGCCGTCTTTCCGCCCAGGTCCGCCTTCTCGATCCGGTCCAGAAGGTCCTTCAGGAATTGTTGCATGGTGCAACTCCTTCTAATTTGGCTTCTCTCTATTCCGCAACCGTGCAGAGTAAAAAGTCACCTACTATGTACTATGGGACATACTATAAATCAAATAGAGTCTATTGTCAAGAAGCCGGATTTTACGAAAATCGCCCGCTGAGCGCTGGCTCGCGGACGCGGTGAGAACCAAGATTCGAGCGAATTACGAATGGATTACGATGCCAGACATTCTCTTTTATTGCCAACCGTGTTCACTGTAAAATGTATTATTTTTTATGCATTCTATCGCCTGTCTGATATATGGGATTACATTATCTGGCAGTTTGTTCAAATCAAACCACGATAAATCATCACATTTATTTGGCTCTTTATTTTCGATATCCCCCTCCCACTTCTCAGCGCTGAAAAATACATCCATTCTTTCATTTAAATTTTTCCATTCCGGACCAGAATATCTGTGCATCATATGAATAACTTTTAAATCTTCTGGACTTAACGATATTCCGATCTCCTCTTTTACTTCCCTGATGATGCACTGAGTAAACGTTTCTCCTTTTTCAACATGCCCTGCAACTAAACTATAGCTACCATCTTCGTATCCTGTATTAAATCTTCTTTGTAATAATATCCTGCCATCTCTTATTAAAACCAGGTAAGATGCTGGAACAATTTTATGTCTTTCTTTCGGCATGTAATTAAATGATAATATTAGATTACAATATCAAAAAACCACCCCGGTTGGAAGTGGCTTCTAGAAAAAGCGCTGGCTAGTGGACGCTGTGGGAACCGAGGTTAGAAACGAATTACGAACGAATTAGAATCTGAGACATTACTATTTTGAAATAAAAATCGATTAAAGACCAATCCAGAAGAAAAAAGCACCGATTAGGAATATAACGCCGCCCCAAACTACCTGCCCGCCCTTAAACATCTGGGCTTTTTTATTTACGCGATCTGGGAACCCTATTTTTTCAATTCCTTTGAATAACGTGACCCATCCTAAAATAGTGACAGCAACAGGCCAATCAATAACCCAAACATTGTGTGCAACGACGGTGGCCAAACCCAGCAAAAAAGTAATGTAGCCTGTAGCTATAGTGATAGTTTTATCCTCGGTATATTCTATAATCCTGCCCAACAGTTTTGCACCGATAGACATTGCGCCAAGAATCATAAAAAGGCTACCCCAAAATTGTGCTAAAAATATCGTTGTTTGCATATTTTAAAATTTTTAAATATCTCAATTAGCACGCTTAATACCGACATATTTAGATTCTTTATATTATACTTTAGCGTCTTATGGCTTTAACAACAACAAGAAGTACAACCGATCCGAGTAATGCGACTAAAAAGCTATACACATTAAATCCAGTTACCCCGCTTTGAGAGAAGAAATCCATTATCCATCCGCCAATTACAGAACCCACAATACCCACAATGATATCAAGTAATAATCCTTCGCGTGTTCCCACGAGCATAGAAGCAACCCAACCTACTAATGCACCAAAAATTATTAAGACCAAAATACTCATCATATTATTTTACTTTATTATTTATAATATACCTATTTGTTAAGTATACGCTTAAAAACGACATAGTGACATAGCGTTTCTATTCTTACTGAGCTATAGTGGCCATTCAACAGGAAGTTGGCCGCGAAATCGGTAATCTCCGAATAATACATCTGTGATACCCTCCCCTTCGCTTCCCGGTAGCCAAGCTGCCACTACCCCATCCCACTCATTTATATATTTTTTAATATCCAAAGGTCTGCCCGAGATAATTACCACAAGTAATTTTTTACTTTTTGTTTTAACTTTTTTTATCGCTTCAAGATCTTCGGCGGTTATACTAGGGTTTGCATCGTCTCCCCATCCTTCTGCGTAAGGTTTTTCTCCCACCACGACGATTCCCACATCTGCAGAACCGTTCTCTACAGAGAAATCGCCACTAATATTATAAGCAACGTCAGTATTTTCAAAAACAATATTCTTTATTGCTTGGAGGACAGTAGTGCCTACAATACCTTGATTCCCATCGATTCCCTGCCATTCTGTTGTCCATCCTCCGGCTTGCCGCCCTAGATTATCTGCAGCTGATCCGGCAACTATAATTTTGTTTAACGATTTAGACAGCGGCAACACCGAGTTTTCATTTTTTAATAACACCTGGGATTTGCGAACCGCCTCCCTGGCCAATCTTCGATGGTCGTTACTACCTATGATTGATACCCCCTCCTCTTCAACGGCGGGCCGATCGAATAATCCTGTCTTAAATTTTACTGTTAAGATTCTTCTTACTGCGTCGTCCAACCTTTCTTTTGATATATCTCCATTTGCCAACGCCTTTTGCATATTAGACATAAAATCTTTATATTCAAACGGCGTCATCACCATATCCACGCCCGCATTAATTGAGCTCACCAAAGAATCATATCTTGAAGCAGCCACTTCATATACACCGTACCAATCAGAGACCACAAATCCGGAAAAGCCAAGTTCTTTCTTTAAAATGTCTGTTAAAAGATAACTGTTGCTGGTATTCATTTTACCGTTCCACGTGGCTGTACCCACCATGACCGCCTGCGCTCCACTCGTTATCGCCTTTTGAAAAGGAACTAGGTGCATCTGGCGCAATGCTTTTTCATCTAAAGGAATATTTCCTTCTTCCACCTTAAAATTTATATTACGGGCGGTTCCATATTCCATAGACCCTCCGCCAATAAAATGTTTAGCAGTAGCCAACACATTAAAGTAACTTTCCAAAGAGTTTTGGGTTCCCTGCAAATATGCAGCCCCCAATTTTTCAACATTTGCAGTGTCTGACCCGAATGTCTCATAGGTTTTCCCCCAGCGGATGTCTTGAGCGACATCAAGATTGGGAGAAAAACTCCAATAAATCCCAGTAGCGGCCATCTCCTGCGCGGTTGCAGATGCTACGCGCTTTACTAAATCAGCATCATGGCTTGCGCCTAACCCTATAGCATGAGGGAAAACAGTAGCCCCTAATACGTTGGCGTGACCATGAATAGCGTCAATCCCGTATAGCAAAGGTATCTTCAGGCAGGTACTTTTAGCTGCGGACTGGAAACTATTTACCATCTGAAGCCATGCCAATGGAGTTTCTTGTTTCGGCCCTGCTCCTCCACCGCTTAATAACGCTCCTAAATTATACTTCGTAATTTCACTTAAATCGTGAATACTATTTTTTTCAATCAATGCCATTTGACCGATTTTTTCCCATTCTGTCATTTTGTCCATTAAATCATTAACTCTTTCTTGGACAGATAAATTTTGATTCAAGTATGGCGGGTTTTCTTGCGTACACCTTTCGGATAAAACGCCGTTAGAAGGTGTCGCGTTTTTGCTTCCGGATAGAAGAAAAATTATTCCTAAAATTAAAATAAATACAACCGCGCAAAAAACCGAAAAGATTGCTTTCTTATGACTTTTTATATTTAAAAAAATATCGGGCACCATATTTTTACTTGATTATTTATCCTAGCAAAAAGCCACTCCAATTAGAAGTGGCTTACACAAAAACGCGGGCCGTGGGACGCAGTTCGAACTTAGTTCTGGAAAATGGGAACAATTGAAGAGACTGCGTTTTTAAAATAAAAAAACAGCGCTACCCCGAGAAGAGGTGCGCATAAATTGGGCTAAGACGGACGACTTATCCCCGTAAAACATCTGTCATCGAGAATACGCGGCCCTTCTCATCTTTATGGTTTGCAAGAAACCTGATGGCCTTAAGGGCTCCGTCAACATAGACGCTACGGCCTAAGATATTGTGCGTGAATCGCAGCAACACCGTGCCGTCTGCAGAGATTAAAGTATAGGTATGATACCCATGACCGCCGAGATATTGCCGAGGGATGCTCAGCTTCGTTTCCTGAATCATGGGATCTCGTATCATAACTATCTGTTCTTTCTGAAGCGGCATTCCCAAGGCTGCGAAAGACTCCAAGAGGCTTACTGCCGTCCCGCTGGGATCCTGCTTTTGAGCCTGATGGCTTTCTTCGATAACCAGCGTAAATCCGTTTAACGATCCCCCGAAGTTTGCAGCTGCGAAATCTATCATTGACTGGAAAATAACGACTGGGACGGCCATGTTAGTGCCGATTACGGCTGGAATTCCAGAGTCGTTAACTGTGTCGAGTAGTTTCTGACGATCGCCACCGGTTGTGCCCATGACGAAGGGAATGCCTAACTCACAGTACAATGCGGCATTGCGGTTAACTGATTTCGGCAGGGTAAAATCCACGATTAAGTCAAAGTCCCCATGCTTCAAAAGTTCCTGGTGAAGAAAAGGCGGGATGAGCATCACTACACTCGAGGAGACAATATGAACGTTGCCATCTTTTTCAGACAGAGCATGATTATGCAATTCCATATCATCTTGAGCGCTAATAGCTCCCGCAACGAGCGTAGCCATCTTTCCGGGTAATCCAGCTATCATCACCCTTGTTCTTCCCATAGTGCTTCCTTTCTTGTATGACTTGGCTCTTCTGAGCCGATGTAAAAGGACAGTGTCCACCAATATTCTTACACTAATACAAACTATTACTTTGTCAACCGAAACCGCTTTTTTGGCGTCTCAAACTCTTGATACTGGACGCGGGGCGCAGTTCGAACTTGGTTTTGGAAAAACTTTCCAATAGTAGAGTTTATTGTTTTGAAATAAAAAAAGACCCACAACCAATGAAGGTGCGGGAATCTACCAACGAGGATAGACTATTTCGGGCTGTTCTTTGCCAATAGAACTTACCCCATAAAAACGCTTCCATATTCTAGTTATCCGCAAATTTCTTATACTCCTTTCTTATCTCTGCCTCCCAGAGCTGACTTTTTTTGTCTCGTCCTGAAGCAATCCATTTTCTATAAAAGAAAAAGCTATCGGGGTCAACTTTTCTGTTGTACTTCTCAATTAGGGGAGAAATCGTGTATTGGCATGTCTCTGCCCAAGCTTGCTTTTCGCCGAGTACAAGCTCGTCAACGTCAGAGGGACTGCGATTCTTCATGTTAAGCCGTAAGTGGTCCAGTTCATGCATTACGCCCACTAATACAGCTGTGTACAGCAGCTCTTTCTGTCCCTTTCGGTAATCAGAGTCGATCACTCCGAACCACGCGTCCAGGTTCATCACGTTAGGCAAGACGATGAAAACCATAGGCGCCCCTTTGTCTCCGACACCCGAGTACCACATGACATCGCGATGGTCTGTGTATCCCAACACGAACTTGATGTTTATTGGTTTGCCGTAGATATTACCGATAATTTCGAAGCCTTCGTCAAACCGTTGTTTGACTTCTGGAAACTGCTCAGCAAAGGTCCTTAGCTTTTCTAGTTTTAGCCCAAAGTTGTTTATCCAAAATGATTTAAGCTCATTATCCGAATAGTGTCCATATCGCATCGGCGGGAACTTTTTAGTAAATCTTTCCTTAGCCACATCTTTTTTATTGGCGATTACGGCGATGCAGGCGCACACAAGTGCGATCACGATAACTAGAGTAGCTCGTTTGTATTTCCACCGTTTCTTCGTAATCTCTCTTTGTCTTCTCATACTATCTCCTCTTAGTTCGACAGGTTATTGTTGAATCAATGTGCTAATTCGCGAAAGCGAACTTTATCAACAATATATCACTTTTTAATAATATTGTCAACAAACTCCTTTAGAAATGAATAGTAGACAAAGCGTTTACGATCTCCACCGTACATAATCATTTTGCAATAAAAAAAGGCGCTCCTGGTATCCCCACCAAAAGCGCCGAATTGTTTACTGCATCCGTGAACGGAGGTTTAATGTTTTCGTCTGACGAACAGCCCTAGTCCCATGACCAAGAGACCGATCGTCGCTGGCTCCGGCACTTGCCGGATGCTGAAATAGTCTGGGCTGACGCCCATGATCGTATATGACGTGGGCGTGTCTATATCGTGTATCTTGATCTTGTATCTGTCCTCATTGCCGGCCGTAGGTTTGGGAAGCCAACTCTGGATGATGGTCCACTCAAAGTATCCCTGAGACGCAGGAACCGAGAGAGAGGTCCCGGCGGGATCGAGATAATTCGTAGACCCACTCCCAAAGATGGAATCGTTAAAGACATAGATAGATACCCTGTCCACGCCCTGGGACGTCCACGTGACGTTGTGGATTTCCCCGAACCCCCATGTCTCGCCTCCAATCGGCGAGGTAATGGTAATCGTCGGGCTACCGAACGCCGAGCTGACCGAAATCATGAACGCCACGAACATTGCGATGGTTAGGCTGCACTTCATCACATTCTCCCAAAAAAGACCCAGTTTTCAAGCGATGAAACACGATATTTCATCCTAAAAATATAATATCATATAATCAGAATAATGTCAATCAAAGATGCAAAAAAAAACCACCCTAAACGAAAGGTGGCAATTCAAGCTGTGTTGTATTGCCGGTGGACAATGGGATATGCGCGGGTGGCTAGACGATTTCCGAACTTTTGAGTGGGAAAGGGCGTTCCCTTTTCCCGACCTTACCATTAAGCAAATTAAGCAATTATTAGCACTAATTTAAGCTTACCCTAACATATACTTCACAGTAGCATCTGAAAATATTTTCATAGTATCAAATATTTTCATAATGGGGTGTTTCGGAATAAGTAATTGCAAGTCCGTGCAGGCCAAAACAATACAATCAACTTTTTTATTCTCAAAACTATCAATAATTTTAATCAACTCCTCCCTATCCCTGTTATTTTGTTGGCCCATAACTAAACTGTAGATGAATTTACCCATCTTCTCTTGTTGTAAATCATTTGGCGATTCAAATGCAATATTATTTTCGGTAAACGCATCTTCATATAACCTATTCCTGATTGTTGCTGATGTAGAAACTATTCCGACCTTCCTCATTTTATTATCTTTCAAAAATTTCACTGTTTCTTCAACAATGCTTAAAACAGGAATCTTAACTGCTTTTCTTATTTCTCTAATAAAAATGTGCAATGAATTACAGGGCATTACAATAAAATCTGCACCGCTTTTTTCTAATCTTTTAGCTTCTTTCACTAAAAAGGGTAAACATCTTTCAACGCCTTTGTTTTTTGATATGGCGTCTTCTTCTATTTGATATGGCAGGGGAACACTTGAAACAATAATTAATGGTCGGTTTGTTTTATCTTTTTTCTGGCAAGAAAAAATAACATCTAAATAAAATTCAGAAGTTGTTTCTGGACCAAGCCCTCCAATTACACCTAATGTTTTCATATTTTTATCGTACCAAAAAACTGCTCAAAATTAAAGAGCAGTTCAAATCCCGTTACCTGTCATATAAAATGGCACGAAATTTACGACTAAAAATTATTAAAAGATGGCGCGGGGTCGTAGACGACGTTAGAACTATTATTCAGAAAAAAGAAGCGACAATTTATATTCCGAATATATATTAATTAGAAACTGCTTCGTCAAAATCAATAAGATACACACGTGGCACCCTATTAAGATCAACATTACCATTTTCATCTCTAAAAAAACGAAGGCAAAAATTATTATCGTGAGTATGCCCGTGTTTAATTCCTTTCTTTTTTAATACATCAATAATTTTTTTCTGTTGATTATATAATTCTGATTCAAACCTATGGGTTCTGTCCAGCCATTGTTTAATGCTTAAATCTAATACTCCACTATGAACATCGACTAATCCATTTTTATTCAGTTTGTACGACTGTATTGGTTCAACTGGAACATAATCAAACCCCTCCTGCGACCATAGCCCATAATTTTCATATGTATCTTGCCAGGTTAAAAACGCACGTGGCTGCATATGTCTTATAATGGTTTTCCCCCTTAAATCACCGCCGATTAAAGTTGTCCCAGAGCCGGTTTTAGTGAATGCCCGTCTCTCAAACCCCTCTTTCTTAACATTAGCCTTATCGTACAGGGGTGGTTCAACCAGCTCATTTGCCAATCCTCTTTCTATCATAAATTGAAACAATATTTCTTTGCCCTCTATGGGCAAAAATGTAATTTCGCTCATAGCCATTCTTCTCAATGTAGCGTCGGGACTGCTTAGCGCCCTCTGCATTAATTGAGTTCTTTCACCTACTGGCATCCACCAAATATTTCCCACGGCCTCCTTTTGTAAACCTAAAGAAGAACTATTAAATTCTTCTTCAACTAATTTAACTCTTTCTCTCTCGGGCGCATTAATAATCATTCTGTCCGCTGCAATTTGTATATTCGCATCAGGGTTATGAAATCCTTTCCGTATGATAGCCGCTCTTTCTTTTTCCGGAACCTCCATAACTTTTCCCTTCCACAGCTTAACCTCCTCGGGGAGTGAATTGTCCTCAGTAAAGAAACTCTTTAATTCTTTTTTATTCTCTATGATATCTACAGCGATAGGTTTTTCAGCTTGGTCTCGTATGGCTTGATCTTGTTTTTTATCTTTTATATATCTGTCAAAAGAGTGCCTGGTAATCGGATCCTGTCCAGAAATTTCATACATACTTAAAATTTCTGGAGGCAATGTGGCTCCAAATTGTTCTACATTCTGTTGTTCTGATCGCTGCGGAAAATCGTCGCGACCACCCCTCATTATTTCGTTCATCGTTTTATTAATATTACTCTATCAAAAAACCACCTCAATTAGAAGTGGCTTCCGGAAAATGCGCGGGGTCGTAAACGACGTTAGGACCGGAGTCATAGCGAATTACGAACAGATCGGGATTCTAGCTCTAAAACCTTTAATATCCCCTAATCCCATAATTCTTTAATTCTTTTTTAGCTTTTTTAATAAACTTCCCAAAGTTACGGTCTTTTTCCTTTTTTTCAAGTTCGGTCATTCCATAATGCCCAGCTTCACTCCTTAGGTTGATATAATTAGAATATTTGTCTTTGTCAAGTTTACCAGATTTTAGCGAAGACAACACCTCACACCCAGGCTCGTGGATATGCGTGCAATCAACATACTTGCACCTTTTAGCTAAAATGCTTATTTCATCAAATAAGCTGTCTATACCAGCACTTGTATCCGTCATTCCTACCTCCCGCATTCCGGGGTTATCTACAACAATAGCGCCGTTTTCTAAAAAATACATTTCTCGGTTTGTAGTAGTATGCTTACCTTTCCCAGTGCTAATACTTATATTTTCCGTCTTTATGATATTTTTTCCGAACAGTTTGTTAATTAAAGAAGATTTACCAACCCCAGATGAACCAAGAAAACAATATGTTTTTCCCTTTTTCATATACATTCTTAATTCGCTCAGCCCCTTGTCACTAACAATACTGGTCGAGATAGAATCAACATCATTAAATCTATTCCTTATTTGACCTAATTTTATATCTAACTCCTCTTTAGAGATTAAGTCTATTTTATTTAATATAATAGCTGGTTTTACTCCTCCGTCTTTAGCTATAGCAAAATACCTTTCAAAACGGTTCAGATTGAAATCTCTGTCAACCGACTCGATAATAAATGCCACATCAATATTTGTTGCTATAATTTGTACTGCCTCCTTATCGATTTGCTTTCTTTTTATTATAGTATGTCTCGGTAAAATTCCTTTGATTACTGCCTGCTGTTCTGGAAGTTCTTCAATAGTTACCCAATCTCCCACGGCCGGATAATCCTCTCTGGATAAAGCATCAAAAATCAGCTTTCCAGTGACTTTCGCCAGAAATTCTCCATTTTCATTTCTAACCTTGTATGCACCTCTGTATTCTGAAATAACGCGCGCTTTGTTTTCCATAGGCTTATTTAATCCTATCAAAAAACCATCTCAGTTAGAAGTGGTTTCTAGGAAAAGAGGCCTATGTAAAAGATGATATCTTAAAACAAAAGTTCACTTTGTAAATGAAAAGCCCCCGGCATATAGTCATGCGCGGGGACTTTGTTGCTCTCGTCGAAACGAGAACCTACTGCTTAATCGCGGTCAGGATTCTTGGAGGAAATCCTCCACATCCACCATTGTGGCGACGTGATCGTCGAACACGAAGATGGCTCCTTCGCCCTCCTTCAGGTCGGTAATGGGCACATACCGGCCAAGCTGTCTCTTGGCCATCATAATGGCCGCGTCGAGGGGACCACCGTGGCTGACACAGATGACCGACTTCTCATTCCCCGAGCCAGCCAGGACGGACATGTCCTGTATGGCATTCAGGGTGATGTTGCCTTCTTCCTCCACCTCGGTTCGGCGAAGGTTGTAGACGGCGCCGTTGCTATACGCGGCTGGGTCAACATCCATGTACCAGACACTGGGGTGTCTCGACCAGAAGTTAGGGTGATACCGAATGTGGTCGGCAAACTCGGCAGGGACGATGCCCATCTCCCTCATGATGACGAAGATGGTTTCCTGTGCCCGAATGAGAGGACTGCAGCCGAAAGTCGTACACCCCGGCAACAGTGCCTTCAGTCGCCTTGCCACCTGCTCAGCAGTGGCTATCCCGGCCTCTGTTAATCGGGCCTGGATTCCCCAACTTGTGGTACCCTGACCACAGTCTGGAATCTTCTCCTTCTTCCCGTGACGAATCACGGCTACCTTCACGAGTTTCATTGGAACACCTCTGTCTATAATTGGCCTGAAACAGCCGACACAGGACATCCTGCGCCTACTTTTAAGCTGTATTTGACAATGTTCAAGAGATTGTAATTATACCATATAGGGATATATTGTCAATGATGCCCCCCGAATTCAACCTCCAAGTGCAACATTGAAGGCCTACGGCAACTTGTAGCCAACTAAAAACCGCCTCAATTAAAAGGCGGTTTTTGAACGGTGCGCGGGCAGTGGGACGCAGTTCGAACTTGGTTTTGGGGAAACTTCCCTATGATAGAATTTATTGTTTTGAAATGAACTTAAACTCTCGTTAGTACCTTTACAATACCCACGTTAGCGTCTACCTCGATCAGATCCCCGTCTTTTAAGACTTTGGTAGCGATTTTCGTTCCAATGATACATGGTTTTTTCATTTCCCTTGCAATAATTGCTGCATGCGATGTAATCCCACCGACATCTGTTACAAAAGCGGCGGCCTTCCTCATCGCGATTATGAAATCAGGCGTTGTCTCACTGGCGACCAGGATATCTCCCGGCATCACATTCAAGGCATCTGCTTTTTCTCTTACCACTTTAACCCTTGCCCTTACGCATCCCTTGAAAGCTATAGATCCTCTAAATTTGTTAACATCCAAATCGATCAAATTAATATATTTCCTGATTTCTTTCTGGAGCTCTTCCCCAACAATTATTGTATATTTATTACCGATTAACTTTATCCCACACCCTCCCATCCGTTTGCGTAGATCATCCGGTAATGACTCGCTCTCTCGCAATTTCAAAATTTCGTAATAAGTTAAAAATTTAAGTTCTCCGAATGTTATTCCTAGTTTTTTGGCTAAACTTTTTAAATCACTAGAACGATTAAACAGGACTCTATCAACAGTCTCTACCAAATTAGATCTCTGAAATGCTAATTCTTGTCCCAATTTAATTAGCTTCGAAAATTTTTTAGGCAATTCATTGTTTATATGATATTTTTCTTTGCTACCCGTTGTGGCTTTTATTTCTAACAAAACTTTTTCCCGCGTGAGGGGCTGGCCATCCAAAAAATGAACTCCGACCCATTTATATTTCTTAACAAATCCGTCTATTCCGGAGGACTTAAGACTTCTTAACTCATCCCGATAAGACATCAAAAATGTATTCTTGGCAGGATGCATAGCAGAGGCTATTTCTGTGTATTCAATCGAATTTTTCTCGGAAATATTCCTAACATATGGTTCTAATATTCTATCGACCATGTGAACAATCGTAGAACAATCGACACATTCTGCAACTTGGCTGACTATCTCATATATTGTTCCATTATTTTCTAAAGATAATAATCTCTTCTGTTCTTCGCCACATATTTTTAGTAGCTTATCAATCCAATCATTTTTCCCCTCAACACTTTTAATAACAGTTGGCTCAAGTTTAATAAAATCATCTTCCAAGCTAAAAAAATTGCCTTCAAGATGCATAATATCTGCTTTAATTAGTCTATCAAGTCCTAACTCTTTATAGGCCTTACTCCTTTTCAGAGAAACCCAAAATGAATAAGAAAGCACATTGTCTTTCCAGTCGCCCCAAAGCCTCCACTTGTTCATATTTTGATTCATATTTTAAACTATATCAAAAAGCCACCTCAATTAAAAGGTGGCTTTGGTTCATTTTTTTTCGCTCACAAGCTGGTGGATAGTTTAATTAACCAATCATGAAGCTGTTGCAAAATATCACCAAAGGGCAAATCACCTACTTTAATGCTTACTGGGATGGTTGTCTTTACTGGCACCTGTATGGTTGTGTCTATCGGCACACTTGTATCTATTGGAATTGCAATAGTCACCTGTTGATCTGTAGTCGGAATTGTCACGGGCACGTTTATTGTGGTTTTAATTGGGATAACGATTTTAATCGGAACACTAAAAGTGTTGTCAATTGCTATATTGGCAGTGAATGGGTCAGTGAGAGGTTGAGCTTGCATCTGTTTAACCGCGTCAGCTGCGTGTTTCGCCCCATCAGAAATTTGTTGTTTTACATTCAGCAGAGCGACAAACATCACAATGTTTATAACCGACAAAATCAAAACCGCACCCATAAAAAGGTAATAAATTATTTTTTTAGCTCCGGGTGTTTCTGCTCCCATATTTTTATTAAATTAATTGAATTATTTCCTTATTATATCAAAAAAACTGCCTAAAATAAAGGTGACGGTTCAAATCCCGTTGCCTGTCTACCAAAAATAGACAGAAACTCCTCACAAAAATAGTTGAAAAACGATGCGCGGGCGACGGGATTTGAACCCGTGATCTTTCCCGTGACAGGGGAATATTCTAAACCAGGCTGAACTACGCCCGCATGCTAATAAACTAACCTATTCTAAAATATTTTTCAAACACATATGAATTTTAAAATAGGATATGCCGGCGACAGGGATTGAACCTGTGACCTTACGCTTATGAAACGTATGCTACTACCACTGAGCTACGCCGGCCAATATGTTGCGCCGCCCCGAATTGCACGGGGGCCCACAGCTTATGAGACTGTTGAGGTACTACTCCTCCACGGCGCTAGGCGTATTGTATCAGAAATCACCCTATCGGTCAATTTACCTCGTATCCCCGTCTCCAGTGATTGTCCCCCTCGCTAAACGGGAGGTTAGCTTCTCAATGTTTGAACTCGCAATATTATCCATTTCCAAACCTAATTTTGTCGATATCTCTGCGACATACCAAAGAATATCCCCTAACTCTTTTTTAATCTCCCCTTTTCTCGCGTCAGTCAAAACATACCCGTCGTCACGGAATATCTTTTTAACCTTATTCGCCAATTCTCCGGCTTCACCGCACAAACCTAAAACCGGATAGATATACTCTTCCCCTATTTTCGGACACTGCGACGTTTTGTGAGCTGCTTTTTGGTATTCTTCAAAATTCATATTTTTTATTGTCTTCCTTTAAATATTTCTAAAAATGCTTGGTGGGGTACTTCGACCTTGCCTTTCTGTTTCAACAGCTTCTTGCCCCTTTTCTGCTTCTCTAGAAGCTTCCTTTTTCTTGACACGTCCCCCCCGTATAGATAACCAGTAACGTCCTTTCTCCGGGCTTTAACAGTCTCGCGGGCGATAACCTTGCCAGAGATAACTGCCTGCAAAGCAACCGAGAATTGTTCGGGAGGCAGAACTTCCTTTAGCTTCTCCACCAAAAACTTACCGTCTTCATATGCATCCTCTTCTGCTACTATTTTAGAAAACGCCTCCTCTTTTTTCCCGGCAATCCAGATCTCCATCTTTACTAGTTTTCCCGGTCTGAACCCTAGCATTTTGTAATTCATTGAAGCATAGCCCTGGCTTACGGTTTTTACTCTGTCGTAAAGGTTGATGATAATTCCCCGAAGTGGGACTTCGTAGGATATAATCGCCTTCTCGGTGCCGATATACTGCGTATCAGTATATTTACCTCGTAGCATCTTTAAAACCTCAATTATCTTGCTGAGATAAATACTCGGCGTAATTATCTCCAGCGAAACCCACGGCTCTTCTGTCCCCTGGCCATAGGAATTTTCGGGCCAATCGCTGGCTGAGTAAATAAAGTTTTCTTTGCCTTTCTGGTCAACAATTTTGTAAATAACCGAAGGAGTGGAGATTACGAGATTTAATCCAAACTCCCGGCGAAGGCGCTCAGAGATAATCTCAACATGTAAAGTTCCTAAAAACCCGCACCTATACCCCCTCCCCAAAGCTTCCTTGGTTTCAGGCTCAAAAATAAATGAAGGATCGCTAAGCTTTAACTTTGCCAAAGCATCCTTCAATAAATCGTAGTCGTCTGAGTCTTGAGGATAGAAACTGGCAAAAACCATTGATTTTGGCTCTTGATACTCAGACAGAGGATCAATCTTCTGGTTCAAAGCCTTAAACTGCGTACTGAGCACAATAGTATCTCCAACCCTTACTTTCCCTGGCTCCTTGATTCCTGTGGCGATGTACCCTATTTCCCCAGCAGATATCTTTTGCTGAGCAACGGGACCGGGCATAAAATACCCAATCTCTTTTGTTTCGGTCTCGGTTCCGAAAGCTAATAATCTTATCCTATCTCCGGCACTTATCTCGCCGTCCACTACCCTAATAAAAGCAATCACCCCTTTGTACGCGTCGTAATCAGAATCGAAGATTAGTGCCCGAAAAGGTTTCGCCGTATTTATCGTCGGAGCTGGGACCGTTTCAATAACCTTATTCAATAAATTTTCAACATTCGCTCCGGTTTTGCCGGAAATCCTCAAAACCTCATCTGGCAGAATATCCAAAAGAGTGGAAATCTCTTCCACGCTTTCCTCTATCCTGGCATCTGGCGCATCTATTTTATTCACCGCAGGTATAATGACAAGATTTTGTTTTTTCGCCAATTCCAAATTAGCTAAAGTCTGCGCTTGAATACCCTGAGTAGCGTCAACTAATAGAATTACTCCTTCAGCTGCAGCCAGCGCCCGAGATACTTCATAAGAGAAATCAACGTGGCCAGGAGTATCGACTAAATTTAAAACATACTGACCGGAGCTATTCGCATAGTTCATTCTCACCGGCTTTAGTTTTATCGTTATTCCTTTCTCTCTTTCTAAATCCATTCTATCTAAAAATTGTGGTTTCATCTTTTTAGGATCAATGGCGCCGGTAATTTCCAAAAACCTGTCTGCTAAGGTAGACTTTCCATGATCAATGTGACTTATTATACAAAAATTTCGTATGTTCTCCATATTATTTTTTCCCGTTTGTAATTCCCACCTGGCTTAAAACAAAACCCTTTAATGACTTAACTTCCGGAGATTTTAAATAATGAGCCATGAGCAGATAGAATAAAAATCCTAATCCTCCGGCGGTTCCAGCTTGCAGCAAGACCAGCCAGAAAGTTTTTGCCCCGACAAATCCGCCGACCGCTTGGCGGACGAGATAAGTAAAGATGATGGCTAATAAGCTGGCGATCAAAACCTTTCTCAAAGAAATCCAAATTTCTTTAATATGGAAGTCGCCCACCATTCTTCTGAGGAAAAACAGCAGTATCAGCATTTGCAGGATAACGTCGAGCGAAATAGCAAAAGGCAGCCCGACAACCGCCAGATTCTGCACCCCCTCTATTTTCAAAAACTTGCTTAAGTAGATAGAAAAAATATTTGAAAAGCTTAAAAGATAAACAAAGAAATAGCTGAACACCGCGGTAGTAGCAATACTTACTATACTTACTAAAGCAGGCGTCTTGGTATTATGCATTGAGTAAAAAGTCTTCGCTAGAAGATAGATGAGGCCCTGAGCGAACAAACCGAACATAAAGACTCCAAAGCAGGCGGCAGTCAGCTTTGTAGCTGACCAATCGAATTTTCCTGCTCCGAAAGCTATCCTTACGAGATGAGCCCTCAGAATGAAGGCGATACAGCTTAAAGGAATGATTAAAAAAACTATTTGTCGGAAAACAGAAGAGAATTTCAGAATCAAACCTTTTGTATCCCCCTTTGAGTAAGCCAGGGATAAGGCCGGAAAAACCGCGGTTGCAAAAGGTATGGCAATCAATCCGATTATCGGCAAGGATAAATCGTTAGCCAAGCTGAAGATGCCAATGCTTCCCGGAATCAGGGTTGAGCCGATGATGGTGATGATAACTAAATTAATTTGGGTGGCTGCAAGCCCGATTGCCCGAGGAATGGTTAATTTTATAGTCAGCAAAAAATCTTTGTCTAAAAAATCAAAAACTTTCTTTAATTTAAACCCGACTCGGAACAGCGCAGGCACCTGGATAATAAAGTGCAGAAACGCTCCCAGAACAATACCCCAGGCAAGACCGGAAATCCCAATTCTTGGCACAAAGAATACGATGCCTACTATGCTCCCGAGGTTATAGAATATTGGGGCGAGAGCAGTTATTAAAAATCTTTTGAATACTCTTAAGATAGAGGAAATGATATTGCTGATACCCATTAGAATCGGACTTAAAAACATTATCCTGGTAAGCATCGAGGCGATTTCTTTTTTTTCGTTGCTGAACCCGGGAGCGATTAAAGAAACTAGACTCGGAGTGAAGATAAATAGGATAGCGCAAATTAAAATCAAAACAACCAAAGCCACATTTAAAAAGTTCGAGATATAGTTGAAAGCCTCTTCTTTGCTTTTCACCAAATTCTTTGTAAAAATCGGAATCACCGCCACTCCAATCGCACCGGTCATCAAAACCATAGCGATAAAATCAGGTATGCGGAAAGCAGCGTAATATACGTCAAGCTCGTTTCCGGCGCCAAAGGTACCCGTAAGCAGCCTATCCCTCAGCAAACCGAGGAGAAAACTTAAGAAGGAAAATATCGATAGAATCAAAGCAGCAACACTTACGTGCTGGGTTTGATGGCTTGATATTTTTTTGAAGAAATTAATCATAAACTTTGAACCACTTCCCGAATAAGTATAATCGGGGTTTGCTCGTCGGCTTGGCCCGCGGGATTATCTTTAAGTATTTTAAGCATTAATTCTTCCTTACCCTCTAAATCTTTGCTCCTGCCGAGAATATTTCCTCCGAGATCATTAACGTCCGCAACGAAGAAAGGGAAAGAAAACTTTTCTTTTAGCTCGTTGCATAGCTTATCGCAATCAATAGGGCCTAATATCCCCATATCAGCATACTGGGAATAGAATTTGCCATAAAACCCGTCTATCTCATTTATCTGGTGCCCTGCAACACGATAAAAGGTCCCTGATATTCCAAACAGCTTCGCTGCCATACTGCATACGCCCGCCCAAAAGATTCTAGGGAGGCCGGCGAGATTAATGGCCAGTTGCATTTTTAGAGGATTCCCTACCGAAAACCCGTACGGCGTTTTCTTAGCAAACTTTGATAAAAATTCAGCCCAAAATCCAACTTTAATATCTTTTTTGTAAACAATCCTTTTTTGGATAATGGAAACTATCTTCTGGCCCAAAGCAACGATATCGCCGTCCTGAGCTACAGGTATAACATATTTTCCAACTATTTCCACTAGGCTGTCTTCCGGTCCGATAAAATGTGTCTTTACCGGATAGCGGACAAACTTTCTCCCAGCGATTTCCACTATTAACTTTTTATTAATATTCGATTTAAGTTCCATAATTATTCTGTTAAAACCCAAACGTCGTTAGTTCTTTTCCCGCTGCTTAACATGCCTCCCATCATAAATATTTTATCCTGGAAATCTACGCAAGAAAGGTCTTCTCTCCCTCTCCATGGCGATATTTCCGGTTCCTCGTGCCAGTCAAAGCCGTTTTCCGAGAACCAAATGTCGTTATACCCTTTCCCATAACCTGACCAGCCACCGATAATGAATAAACGATCTTTGAAAGTTAACAGACAATGGCCGTGTCTGCCTGGCCAAATAGCGGTCTTGAGAATGCTGTCCCAGTCTTTTCCATTTTGCGATACCCAAACATCATTCTCGCCCATTTCACCGGGGAATACCCCGCCAATCACCCATATCTTATCTTGGAATACTTCTGCCGCTAAATCATATCTTGGCGACCAACCAGCATTCTCTGTTGCCAGGAACCAGTCTTTCCCATTCTCTGAATACCAAACATCATTTTTAGTATTTTCAATAGCTACTCCACCTAAAACCCACATCATATTATCAAACACTACTGCTGAGAATCCCTTCCTCGGACTCCACGCAACATGATCTGCAACCTCCTGCCAGTTAATTCCATCCTCTGAAAACCAGACATCGTTCAAATATTTATCATTATTAGTAACGCCACCGAAAATCCAAATTTTACCCTTAAACACTACTGCAGAATGAGCCCTTCTGGGCGCCCACGGGGCTTCCTCTAATTCTAGCGTCCAATTACTGCCATCTTCTGAACTCCAGACATCGTTATAGTTTGGGCTGTAAACCGGAGCTATCCCCCCCACTCCGCCGAGAAGCCACATCTTACCCTTAAATACGACCACAGTCTGGGCATCTCTCTCGATCCAAGGGGAGTGTTCCGTTATATTCATCCACTTAAGATTTTCTGGGATGAATATCGAAACTTTTTTCTCTTCACGGCGAAATTCTATTGTCTGAGAGAAATCATTGATAATTATATTCTCAAAATCCCGGTATATAATATACGACTGATAGAAAAGAAATGCGGAAATTCCAAATCCGATGAATAAAAGAAAAAATATGACGGCCTTGATTGCTTTCATTCGAAGAATATATTAGTTAATTGTATCTATTTTTTAATATTTTTCAACTTATAAAAAAAGATGCCCCAAGAAAGACATGATGTCTCTCCTGGGGCATATTAACTTATTTCCTGAGAATCGTCGACTACCGCCGACGCTTCATCATGGCGATGGCGCCGATCGCGAGCAGGCTGATTGTTGCCGGCTCAGGCACCTCCGTTACGAACATGGCGCCGACCTCTTCGGCGGTCATCGTGCCAAGCGGCAACCAGTACCCGTAGAACGAGAAATCGGCATTCCATAGCCATTCGACCTTGTAGGGGTCCTCCTTGTTGGAAGGCTGTTCCGTGTAGTTGAAATAGTCCGCGGTGATAACCGCGGGGAACAACGTGGCGTCCGCCTGCAGGCTCAGTTGGTCGGGTTTGTCGGAGAACACATCGGTGTCCATATGTAGGCTTGCACCCCGACGATTTATGGAAACCCCGGTTAAGAAATCGGGGGACGGGTTGGCACCGAAGCCACCTGACCAATAGAACCGCCCATGGAACTTCGTTGGGTCCTCGTGATAGGAAGAGAAAAAGAACCCACCGTGATCGAAGTAGGCGTCCTCCAGAATGACGGACGCGCTGACGGATGACCGAATCCCTTCCCCCTCCACGTAGCGCGAACCGGTCCAGTTGGCCTCAATCCCAGGGTACTGCAGAGAACCATCGAGGTTCTCCCAGGGTACCGCGGCCAAGCCGGAAGAAGACGACAGACAGATAACAATCATGGCCGTTAGGAACCTCATAGCTTTCTCCTTACTCTCTGACCCTTGACCAAACCGCGGAACCTTTCCGCGGCTCTATCGTCTCCAAACCCCATCCTTCGGTCGAATGCCTCCTTATTTAAAGGTTCTGATTGCGGGATACTCCCACAATATAAAAGCCAAACACGTTGTTCGACTATTAGCTGTACAATATCATAATATTCATGTTGTGTCAATACTTGACATAATTTTTCTGATTGCCTATAATACACATGTCTTAGTAAGTTGGATGATTACTCTCGCTTTCAGCGAGGGAGGAAAGTCCGAACACTCTCCCTATTCAGGGATAAAAAGATAGCGGCTAACAGCCGCCCACCGCAAGGTGCGAGGTGCGAACAGCGACGGTCTTAATTGAAAAGTTGAGACATCCCCTAGCGGGATAATTTCGTAGCAATACGAAAGTGAAACGGCTAAATCCTTATCGGGTGCAAGAACAAATCAGGAATTCAGGTTATTACATCTTGGATTTCTGTTAAAAGTAGTTCGCTCGAGCTTGGGAGCAATCTCAAGCCTAGACAGATTATCATCTCGCCCGCAAGGGTCAGACAGAATTCGGCTTATCGACTTACTAGGACAACAAAAAACCCGTGCTCTGCACGGGTCTTTTGTTTAAATTAGGCTCTGGGTTCTATGGGCTCCATCTAGTGCTTCATTAACCATTCTGTCCGCTTCTTTATTCTTCTCGCGGGGAATTGATTTAAATTTAATCTTTTTAAAATCAAGCCTTAAATTCCATAGCTCCATGAACAGCTTCTGGATTTTTTCATCCATGACTTTGTACGCCCCGTTAACTTGTTTGGCTAACAACTCTGAATCACACCGTATTTCAATCTCCGTATTCTCGGCGAGTTTTTTACCGAACAAAGCTTTAAACTTTTTAAGGCCGATAATTGCTGCCTGGTACTCGGCTTCGTTATTTGTTAAATGGTCCCCTATATATTCTCCGAACTTCTTAAGCTCCTGCTCCTTTTCATTGCAAATTACAACTCCGACTGCCGCCCGGCCGGGGTTTCCACGGGAGCCACCGTCGGTGTAGATTATGAACTTTTTCATATATTTATTTTTGCTTTTTAAAATATTCGGAAAGGCAATTCTTAAATCTTTCCAGGTTATCGTTCTTAATCCTGAATCCCGAAGCTGGCGGATGGCCACCATAGGTTATCAAAAGAGACGAACATGTTGCCATGGCGTCTACTGAATTCAAATCTTTCGGCACTCTCACGGACCCGCAGCTCTCGTCCTCCCCTTTTTTGAATATAAAGGTGGGCTTTTGATATTTTTGGCAGATATTTGAAGCTACTGCGCCGGCAAAGACTAATCTCCAAAGCGCGTCTCCCTCAAATATTATATTTTCGGACTGATTATTTATTCTTCCTTCAACCTCCCGAATAATCTCTTTTATCCTGGTTTTTTCTTCCTGGTCTCTCTGCAGTAGATTAGCAGCTATTTTTTTCGCTTCCACTATATCGGGAGAGGTTAAAAGAAGATATGCTTCGTTAACATGATCTACCATTTCACAGGTATTTAAAGCAGATATGATCTTTTGTATATTGCTCTTGCTTTCCAGAATCTCAAAGAATGCATTAATGGCAGGCCTAAAAGTATTTCTCAGCGCGTTTAATCCTTCGTCGATAAACCCCTTATTATCCTCCTCCACCGGCATCATATCAGCTATTGTCGCAAGGGCGGTTAGCTCGAGAAAACTGTTTCGCACGCTCTCGGAGAAATTCTTGCCAAGTATTAACTGGGAAAGACGGAATACTATTCCCGCATTGGCAAACCCTTTAAACGGGTATCCGTCGCCGTCTTGCTTGGGATCAACAATAATCGAGGCATCCGGCAAACCGTCCAATATTTGATGATGATCGATAATTACTAAGTCAAAACCCATTTCCTTGGCCATTTTTGCCTCTTCAAAGTTGCTTATTCCTAAATCCATGGAAACGAATAAGGCCGGGGCAAACTTTTCCAGATCCTTTAATCCTTTCTTTGTAATGCCGTAGCCGTCATTCTCCCTGTCTGGAAAAAAAACAGCAGTTACTTGCCCGCCGAGATTCTGGATTGTTTCTTTCAGAATAACAACGGAAGCAACGCCGTCTAAATCCGAATCACCGTAAAGTATGATTCTTTCTTTTTTTTCTACTGCCTTTTTTATTCTTTCAGCTGCCTTCTTTAAGTTTTTTATTTCTCTTTTTCCTGCCATGGTATTTTTAGAACTCCAAGTCCCGGTAATTCTTCTCCTGATAAAAAGTAAAGCATTGCTCCTCCGCCGGTTGAAATATGGTTGAATTTTTTAGCAAGACCTAATTTGGTTAAGAATTCAATGGTCTCTCCCCCCCCTACAACTTTAAAGCAAAACCATTTTTTTGCAATGGCTTTAGCAATCTTTGTGGTTCCGTTGGCAAACTCCTCTTTCTCGGTCATGCCGAAAGGTCCATTCCAGAAAATAGTCTTGGCTTTTTTAATCTTTTTGCAAAACAGTTTTACGCTTTGGGGGCCGATGTCTAGCTTCTTTCCCTCAAATATTATATCATCCACCGGACCAACTATCTTTTCAGGATGGCTTAATGCTACACCTGTCTTTTCTATTCCCTCTTTGATCAAGGTGCTGACCAGCACGACATCAGCATTTTCAGATATTTTATTAACCACCCCTGCCTTTGTTTCTATTTTATTGCCGCCGATTACGGCGACCATCGGCTTTTCAGGATATTTTAACAGCTTCTCTAAATTCTGAATTTCCTTTTCAACTAAAAGCCCTATGCCGCCCTCTATATACTGCGGGACCCCGACAATGGAAGCGTGGGGCCTGTGGCAAGCGCCGAAGGCGTCGTTTACATAAAAATCGCCAAGCCGGGCAAGGCTCTTGGCAAATTCGGAATTGTTTTCTTTTTCTTCTTTGTGAAACCTCAGGTTTTCCAAAAGGAAAATATCTCCAGGTACTAAGCCGTAGGTATACTTGTCAATTTCATACCCGATGCAATCCGGAGCTTTGACAACCGGGGATTTTAGCAAAGCCACTAATCTTTCCTGGACTTTATCCATCGTCAGAGAAGGAACTGCCTGCCCTTCCGGCTCCCCCAGATGGCTCATTAAAATTATTCTTGCCTTATTCTTCTGCAGATACTGAATAGTCGGCAAAGTCTGCCTAATCTTAAAGTCATCTAATATATTTCCTTGTTCGTCTACGGGAACATTAAAGTCACACCTGACTAAAACCCGCTTGTTCTTTACGTTGAAATCTCTGATAGTTTTCATAGATGGCTAAAACTTTACTACTTCCCCCGGTTCCATCACGCCCTTCTTCACTTTTTCATCTTCGCTCTTTTTACCATTGCTCGGCTTAGCCAGTTCTTCGTCATCGATTGACTCTTCAATAGCTTTTCGCAATTCAGCTACGTCTACTTCCTTTCTTTTTGGTTTCTCTTTATGCTGTTCGTTCTTCGGATGAGAGAATGGAACTACTTCTTTTTCAAAAGCCTCTTTTAAAGATACGGCTGACCGATTAACGTTTTCTTCTTTTTCAAAATGCACCTTGTTGGGTTGCTGAGGAGCAGCTTCCTCTGGCTTAACCGGGTGAACTTTTTTAAGGCAGTTCTTGCAATAAACCGGTCTGCCCTTTTCCGGCTGGAAAACAACTTTTGTCGGCTTATTGCACATTGAACAGACAGCGTCATAAAGCGGCGAACCCGTTGTTTGAGGCCTAGGCACAGGCACCGCTTTGTTCTCCTCAAAAAATCCTGTCCAACGCCTAATTTTTTCTTCAACAATTTCTCTGCGGACAGTGTACCTTTCCCGGCTTGCTCGGATAATCTTCTCTTTGTTTGATTTTTCTTCCGGCGGAAGAGGTGGAAGGGTTTGGGCAGAAAACGGCCTGCCGGCTATTCCGTCTATCATAAGCTTTAGATATATATTGTATTTAGTAAGTCCGACAATATCTGTGGCAGTAAAATCCGGCATAAACTCTTTTTCCAAAAACTCCGCATCTTCTGCGCCAACGCGGAAAACTACTAAAGTACCTACGTTGCCAAAAACCGCGTCTCTCACGGTTTCGTCCATTTGAGTAATATATTGATGGCCAAGTGTTAGGTTTAGGCGATACTTTCTGGCTTCAGAAAGAATATTCGCAAAGGATTCAGTGGCAAAGTTTTGGAACTCGTCAACGTATAAATAGAAGTCTCTTCTTTCCTCTTCTAATGTATCGACTCTCGACATTGCTGCGAGCTGGAGTTTTGTAATTAAAAGTGCGCCTAAAAGCCTGGAGTTTTCTTCCCCAATCCTTCCCTTAGACAAGTCCAGTATTAATATCTTTCCTTCGTCCATGACTTTTCTCATGTCCAGTGTTGACTTGACCTGGCCGATGATGTTTCTGATCAAGGGGTTGGAGATAAACTGTCCGACCTTATTCTGTATAGCAGCTGTTGCTTCAATCTCATAGCGGGCAGTATAGCGGGCATACTCGTTAACCCAGAAGGATCTAACCACCGGATCTGTTATTTTTTCCACCACTTTTGCCCGGTATTCAACGTCAGATAGCATCCTGTTTATTCCCAAAAGCGTGGCATCCGGATATTCCAAAAGGGCCAAGATAGAATTGTTTAGAATATATTCCATACGGGCAGACCATACATCGGGCCAAACCTTTTTAAAGACCCCCATTAAACCGCCTGCAACTAAATGGCGGTACCTGAAATCAACCTGTTCCATTACGTTAAAGGCTATAGGGCAATCAAGATCAGCAGGATTAAAGAAAATCACATCGTTTACGCGGTGGGAAGGCACGAAATCAAGCAAGCCTTCGGCTGCTTCCCCGTGAGGATCAACAAAGGCGACTCCAAATCCTTTTTGTATATCCTGTATCGCCATGTTTTCAAGCAAAGCTGTTTTACCCATGCCGGTTTTCCCTATTACATAAACATGCCGCCTTCTATCGTCGGGCTTTATACCGAATTTTTTCCGCTGATTTCTATAGGTTGTCAGTCCTAAAAAGTTTATATCTCCCATGTTTTATTCTACAGGTAAATTACTCGGGGGCCCGCCTTTCTTGGCATCAACCTGCGCGCTTGAAGGAGCAAGCATTCCAGAAAGCTTGTTCGGAAAATGATAAATCGTTGTGAGCTCTTCCGTGTTAAAAATAGAATTTCCCTCGCCAAGCATTTCTGGGAACAAAGAAGGAAACCTCATAACATAGTTTACGAAAAGCCTTTTTTGCCTTAAATGTTTCCTCTTGGCCCGGAAGACATAATGGACTTTTGACCTCGTCTTTCCGGAAAAACGAATATGGTTCATATTCTGAGCGGCAAAATGGGAAAAATATGCTCGGACAATTTTTCCGTTTTCTCCCTTCCAAACACTCTTCTTCGCCATATACATGCCTCTCAAATTCGTCTTATACGCCAGCTTCTTAATCTTTTCTTCCACCCCGGTTAATATCTCCCTTTCGCCGGGAGTGAGAATCATTTCTTTTTCTCCTCCTTCGGTTAGGGCCGGAGATAATGATTTTTCTTTCGAATCTTCTCCGGCAGTAGTAGTCATTCCGGCAAAAAACTCAGAGAACATTTCAGACAGTTCGCTGCCAATTGTTTTTTTCTTTTTAGTCGGTCTCCGGGATATTTTCTCAATAACTTTTTTGGCTTCATCCTTCCAAGGTATTTCATTATCTGATATCGGCGTTGTTATCATTTGGAACCAGACATGCTCGCCCGGGCCGATCCGCGCCATGCCCTCCAATAAAGATATCATGGGATCTATTCTTTTTTCTTCGGCCGATATTCTTTCGCCTTGGGGCTCGAAAAATTTTGTATAGGTTTTTATGGGGTAGCAATCTTCCCTGGCCAGGATATAGTCTTCACCATAAAGATCCCATTCGTCGTTTGGTATGTTCTGGGGGACCACCCGCGTGTAATCAGTCACCTGGTTGATCTCTATGTCTGGATAATGGGAAAAAAGAACTGACTCAACAACGTGGCGGTGGGGAGCTAAACACCTTACATAAAAATGAATACTGCCCTCAATACTGGCTATTTCCCAAGAAAGCCAATAAGGGCACGAAGGCAGCTCACCTTCGCACCAGGTTTCTCTCCAGTTGGCAGTATCTATTACGCTCCAAATAACGCTGAAGACGTCCTCCATGGCAGACAGCGGAGCGAGAATCTCTTTGGGCGGAATAATCTCCAGTATTATCCACTTTGACTTGTTGTATTGGTAATCCCATCCTAGCCACCAAAGATAGACAACCTGCAATTTAAGCATTATGAAAAAAGGGATAAACAGCCACCACCAGATCCGCAATACAGGGACAGCTAGAACAACAGCAGACAAAATTATCCACCAAAAAGGGGTCCAGACGAATTTTCTTGGCACATCCAGCCAGAAGAAAAGAAGTTTAGCCTTCATGAAGAATCCTTTGAATTATGTTTATGCAATCTATTCCAGTGATTTTACCATAAAAAAAAGAAAAAACATAATTCATTTTCAGCGAGAGAATTAAAAAAACTGCGGGACATACTCCAGCAGCAAAGAAAGCGCTATAACCACTAAAAAACCGATTAGGAAAAATTGGAAGGTAAAGATTACCGGGACGAGAACATAGGTCACCTTCTTTTCGTGCCAGTAGTAGACAAGTCCCAGGAAGACTAAATAGAAAACAATTGTTAATAGATATAAGATATCCATTAACAAGGCGAAATACATCATGGACAAAAAAGTTAACGAACTGAATTAAGCTGTTTGAGTTTTTCTTAAGATATATTTCCCGCTGTCATCTCGAGTAAAGGACTTCTTGTCGTTCAAGTTCATCAAAACGGTATTCTTGGCGACAAAACGCTGGGCAAGAACCTTTTTGACGAGGTTTTCCCTATCCATTGGCTGAGAATTCTCTTTCATGATCTTAACCAAAACGTCCTTAACAGTGCCGGCGTCATAGCCCCATTCTTTTAAGGCGTACGTTCCCCTGCCAACTAAAACAAACCTTGAATCTTTGATTAATTCATTGTGAACTGTCTGAGGAAGAGTTTTCTTGTTTGGCAGATTGTAATTGAAAGTATCAATCAAACTGGCAACTGCGGTAAAGTGCAATGGCTTGTTTTCTTTCTTAAAAACCAAGAACGATTTGTCTCTGACTCCTCTTGGGTTAATTTCCGGCCATTCCACTAAGCCTATCTTGCCGTCATTGCTTTCTCGAATATTCTTCGAAACCTCCAAGTAAGATAAAAGAGTATTTTGATCAAAATTATGCTTTGAGGCAAACTGAGTTAAAAACTCCCTCTTAACCAAAGGATTATTCGATTTCTTAATATCGCTTACAAGCATGCCTAGATTCTTTCTAACAGCCTGTTCTCCGTCTGGCATAGTTGTCCAGAAGGAATAGAAATCCTTTTTCTCGCAAACCCTGTTAAACTGCTCTCCCAAAGTCAAAGCAAAAAGAACGTAAGGCTTGCTGTTGTCCCCTCCGAAATCGTTTAAGATAGAGTCTTCCTTTTTGAATCCTCCGTTAGCTTTAAGATACTCAGCAAAATCCTTGAATATCTTATCTAGGGCTTCTTTCTTGTTGTTTTTTATATATGTAAAACCGGCATCTTGTATTTGGCGGACCCTTTCCCTGGTGATATCCATACTCTTGCCGATAGACTCTAAAGTCTCTTCTGAGGTATTTCCAATGCCAAAGCGTCTAGCCAAAATCTCCCTGGTCTTATCCGGGAGGTCTTTAGTTATGCTTGTATATATTTTAGAATAATTAACCTTTTCCATACTATTTATGTGTATAAATGTCGATTATTCAATTTACCATGCTTTTCCGTACATGTCAAGGGGATAAGCACTGCCCCTATCTCATCCTGGCTTTTTGCTGCCTTTTTAACCAGCTGACCAATAAAGGGCTGGCAATAAAGATAGAGGAATAGGCCCCAAAGACAATACCAAAGATAAGGGCGAGAGAGAAGTATTTAAGGGTCTTTCCGCCGAAGAAGAATATTGAGAGAAGGACGAATAGGACGGTAAGGACGGTACTGATGGAACGCCAGACTGTCTGGTTCAAGCTCCAGTTCACCGTATCCTCGAAGGAGTAGCCTCCCCTCTTTAAAATGTTTTCCCTGATCCGGTCAAAGATAATAATAGTGTCGTGGACCGAGAAACCGAGGATGGTTAGCAAAGCAGCAATAATCGGTATTGTAATTTCGACGTTATACAGTTTTCCTAAAAGAGAAAAAATACCCAAAGGTATCAAAACATCGTGGGACAAAGCCAGTAAAGAGGCGACTCCGTACTTCCAGGATGGAACCGGCTTTGAAACCTTTCTGAAAGCGAAAGTGATATATATCGTAATAGCCAACAAGGCCAAAACAATAGCTAGTTCTGTTTTATTCTTCAATTCCTGCCCGATGGAAGGCCCGATAAACTCAAACTTAGCTTCTTGGGCAGGAGCTAACGCATTAATTTTAGAAATTATTTGAGCATGGGTAGCTTCGTTAATCCCTTTGAATCTTAAGGACACCCCTTTTTCAGCATTCTGCTGGATAATAACCTCTCCGAGATCGAACTCAGTAAGTGCATTGGCAATTTCCTGGTCCGATGGCCGGGCATCTTGGAAGGTCAACTCCATTAGACTCCCTCCGGTAAATTCAATCCCGAATTTTAGGCCGTACATAGAAAGGCAGACGATTGAAGCTATGATCAAAAGGCCTGAAACAATGTAATAGAATTTTGAATACTTGGTAAAATTAATATTCATATGATTATAATAACCACTTGTGTTTTTCTAATCTTGGACCTACAAAAATCAATAACAATATCCTGGTTATGAAGATAGCAGAGAACATGCTTACCAAAATACCTATCCCAAGAGTTAAGGCGAAACCTTTAATAAAACTGGTGGCGATGATGAATAAAATTGCACAGACAATCAGAGAGTTAAAGTTACTGTCGCGGATTGATGGCCAGGCTCTTTTGAATCCCTCCTGTATTGATACAGAGACTGGTTTGCCAGCTCTAATTTCTTCTCTCATCCGGGCAAAAATCAAAATGTTCGCGTCAACCGCCATACCGATAGATAATATGAAACCTCCAATGCCAGCTAGTGTTAAGGTAACTGGAATAAGCTTGAATAAGGAGAGAGCTATTGCTACATAAATTACCAAAGCGATGGAAGCTAAAAGTCCTGGGAAGCGGTAGAAGATTATCATAAAGATAACAACAGCTAAAAGCCCGTATATACCGGCAAGGAGGGATTTATCCAAAGAGTCTTTTCCCAAAGTAGGACCTACGGTCTGTTGTGAAATCGGCTCTCCGATTTTAACAGGCAAAGCACCTGAGTTTAATCTTCTGACGATTTCATTGGCTTTCTGCGTGCTCATGTTCCCTGTAATTACTGCTTTGCCGCCAGAAATCTTTTCTTCTACATTCGGCGCATACATATCGCTGGCAGTAATCTTGCCGTCGCCGTCGGTATCAACGATAGACATGCCATCTAAGAATATGGCAATAGATTTGTTGACGTTTCTTTCGGTAACTTGCTCGAATATCTTTGCCCCTTCTTCGTCAAATTGAAGCTGTATTGTCGGCTTGTAGCTTGTTGAATCAAAAATAACTTGTGCGCTCTTTAGATATTTACCCGTTAATTCCGTTGGTGTGTAATACGGATTTTGGAAGGCAAGCTGCCAATCTGCTACCTTTTGTATTTCCTCCATGCTCTTGCCTTCTATTTCATTTATCTTGTCTATAATCTTCTGCGTTTCTTCGGCTGTTCGTTCTTCTAAAAATTCCAGGTAAGGGGTTTCTCCGATCATCCGGATGGCCTCGCTTACGTCTTTAACTCCTGCTAATTCTACGATTAGTCTGTTCTCTCCCCTAACCTGAATTAAGGGCTCGGTAACTCCGAACAAGTTTACTCTTCTTTCTATGACATCTCTTAGGCCCGCCATTGCATCTGCCTTGCTTCGGTCTCCGATGCTGGTTAGGTCAGCTTCATACACTAAACTTACGCCCCCTTGCAAGTCGAGGCCTAATCTAAAAGGCGTAACCCAGAAATGAGGAAGGCTTTGAGAAAATTTAGCATTTAAAAAGTCAACTCCTTTATTGAAGTAGTTGGGATAGACAAAGTTTCCTGCTAAAAATGCGAGAACAAGAATGCCGATGAAGATATAGTATTTTTGCTGCATGTCAGATTTTTAATATGTATCTATTATACAGATATTCATTTAATTGGCAAGAACTACAGTAAATCTATCATCTTTAACTCCAGTTTATCGCTGTCTGAGTCATAAACTGCAAAAGTCCGCTTATTAAAAATCCCTGCTGCTTCGCCCGGGTTGATCATTCTGCATTTTCCAATTCTCTCCTCCCAAGGTTTGTGGGTGTGGCCGTAGAATACCAAATCGTATTTTCCGGATTCTGCAAGTCCTTTGGCTAACTCCGGAAAATGAGTGAAAGCGATGTTTTTATTCCCTATCTTCACCTCATCTGTATCCGGAATGCCTGTCAAATTAATATCGGCATTGCCGTGCACAAACCTTATATCGCCCTTAAACGAATTTATCATTTCGTTTATCGTTTCCCGGCTGGAAATATCGCCGCAATGTAAAATTAGAGTGATACCTTCCTTATTGGACCACTCAATAACCTTTTTTGCGACAGTTAGGTTGTCGTGAGTGTCGGATATAATGGTAATTTTCATTCTTTCTTGTCGTCTGAATAATTATATTATTCTTCCCCAAAAAGTAATGTAGTAACCCCCCTCGCAACTTCCTACCCACCTACCGAACGGAAATATCATCACCTTGTAATCACAAATCAGCTCGCCGTTCTCGTCTAGCGTGCCGTCTACGCTACCCTTTTCTAATAAAATTCTATCGTGGAGTTTTTTACTGCCCCCGAGCCACGGAGACCACGTCAGAACAACGGTAATTGCTATTAGGATTAAAATCACTATGGCAGTTTTAGTTTTATTCTTCATGTAATTTATGATTCTTCCAGGATAATCTTTTCCTTAAACGCCCCGCGTTCTTCAAGCTTTCTCTTTTTTACTATTTCGATATCCCCTTTAGTAAAATTCTTGTAATCGCACATCGCATCGATTACTTCCTGAATATCCGCCATTTCCTCGATAACTTCGTTCTCGGAAAATTCTTTTATCTCTTCCTGCAACTTTTCTTTTAACTTCTCCCAATATTCTTTATCGTTCGCGATGTGAGTAATCGGAGTTCCCCCTTTACTTATTATATATTCTGGAATCTTGTCGCGTACTAATTTATTATATTTCATAATCCAATAACTTATTCTTCAATATATTTAATACCCAAAGATTACTGAAAAATGTAAAATAGTTTTTCCTTATAGTTCTCAACCATTTTTGCTGTCGGGGGAAATAGCGGAGTGGGTAGATGATCTAGGCTGAACCATTTCCATTCCACAATCTCGTCCGGCTCCATAACCCTTGGCTCGCCCGTGGAAACATCGGCGAATAATCCGACAGTTGCAAAATGGGCATGTTCATTTTTGTCGTTGTTAACGCAGAACACTTTTACCTCGTTCAATCTAAGCCCTGTTTCTTCATAGACCTCCCGCTTCGCCCCGGCCTCAAAAGATTCACCGAATTCAAGCTTACCGCCCGGCATGGTCCATGTCCCTTCACCGTGTAATTCTGAGTCAGCTTTGCTCGGGTCATCATGTCTTCGCCCCAAAAGCACCTTGCCCTCCTTCAGTATCATAATGCCTAAGCCTGTCCCAACTTTTTTATTATCCATGATTATTTTTCGCTTCTATTGCTTTAACAATATATGTGATATTCACCGTTTTATTATCACCGTCAAAAAAGCACTCGACTATCTTATCGGTCACTACGTACATTATGACTTTATCTCCTTCATGAACTTTTATTGTCTCCCCTTTCGACAATGGAATCCCGCCAATCATATCTTTTGACTTTTCACTTCCCCCCTCTTGGAACACAACTTTTGTATTTTTCTTGATCATATATCTTCTAAATGAATCAAAGCAGTTCTTATAGCTTCTTTTGTATATTCTTTTCTCGTCAGTCTTCCTTTAGTCATAATCCCGACAAGCCCCTCGGCTGACCCGACCTGCTGATTTTTGGTAAATCCCGCTTTAAAAGCTGCTTGATTCATATCCAATCCTCCATTGATTATATGCTGCATAACTTGTCTCGGAGCTTCCCATGCCGAAGAAAGACCGATGTGGTACTCATTTCCGTCGAAAATTGCACAAACACAAACATCCATATAGCCTGACTTGGTGTAGGGCACAGCCATTAAACCCGACTCGATTCCAAAACTATAGTCACAACCGCCGTAGGCATTACGCGATCTAGCCATAGCACCCTTAACCGTTTCTTCCAATGACTTTGGTTGATTGCTTACCTCTGACGACACATCTACGGCAACCACCTCAGCATCTTTCAAATAAGAATAATCACAGATAATCTCCTCCAATGCTTCCACCTTCACCGGATTTTGTGAAGCTATTTTAATCTTTTTACTTCCCATGACATTTTTTAAACTTCTTGCCCGACCCGCATGGACAAAGGTCATTCCTTCCAGTTTCCTGTTTTTTCATGCCGATAGGAATTACTCTTTGCTTGACTAGATTTTGGTTACTAGGTGTTAATTGAACCTTTAATATGTTATCTGCTATTGTCGTTTCCACTCCGGCTAATAGTTCATGGAACATCCTCCGACCCTCATTTTTATACTCAATCAGCGGGTCCTGCTGGCCGTAGGCGCGCAGACGGACGGAATCCCGCATATACTCCATGTTCTCTAAATGCTCTATCCAGAAGGTGTCTAGAACGCGCAGGCAGACGAATTTTTCAACCTGCCTCATGGCGTCCTCCCCCATTTCCTTCTCCTTTTTATTATACTCCTCTTCTGTACCCCCGTTCTTTTTTAAGATTTCCAAAACATATTCCCTTAATGTTTTGTCCTCTGCTTTTTCCAGCACTTCTTTTCTCTTTCTGTAAAACACTTCTCTGTGCTTATTCATCACCTCGTCATAGTCCAGAACGTTTTTTCTAATGTCAAAGTTATGGCCTTCCACCTTTCCTTGTGCTGATTCAATGGCCCTGGAAACCAATCCTGCCTGGATTGGCTGGTCCTCTGGCATCTGGAATGTCTCCATCAAACCCTTGATTTTATCCCCCCCGAATATCCTCATTAAATCATCCTCCAGGGAGACAAAGAATTGGGACGAGCCAGGGTCTCCCTGCCTTCCGGCTCTTCCCCTCAGCTGGTTGTCTATTCGCCTCGCCTCGTGCCTTTCTGTGCCAATAACGTGCAATCCTCCGGCCTCCACCACTTTCTTGGCCTCTTCTGGATTAGGCGGGTTTCCACCAAGGATAATATCCACCCCTCGGCCGGCCATGTTTGTAGCTATGGTAACCACGCCCAGCCTCCCAGTCTGCGCTATAATCTCAGCTTCCTTTTCGTGGTTCTTGGCGTTCAAGATGTTATGCGGTATTCCTTCAACGCTTAATAGTCTTCCGAGATACTCGTTTCTTTCAATAGAAACCGTACCAACCAGAACCGGCTGGCCTTTTTCGTGCCGCTCTTTAATATCCCGGACTACTGCCTTGAATTTTCCTTCAACTGATTTGTAAACTTGGTCGGGCTGATCCTTCCTCAGCATTGTTTTGTTTGTCGGTACAGAGATAACATCAAGCTTGTAAACCTTGTCGAACTCTTCAGCTGAAGTTTGGGCGGTGCCTGTCATGCCTGATAACTTTTTATACATTCTGAAATAGTTCTGGAAGGTTATTGTTGCCCAGGTTTTAGACTCTTCCTGCACTTTAACGTTTTCCTTTGCTTCTATTGCCTGATGAAGGCCCGCGGACCAGCGCCTGCCAGGCATTAACCTGCCGGTAAACTCGTCAACGATTATGATCTGGTTGTCGCGCACGACATAATCCCGGTCTAGCTGGAATAGTGTTTTTGCTTTCAGGGCAGACTCGAGTTGATGCGTTGTTGTAATATCATTGTCCTGCCAAGGATCAAACCCCAAATCTTTGACTACCTTATCCTGACCTGCTTCTGTAAAAGTAACTGCTTTTAACTTTTCATCGATCTCGTAGTCATCCTTTTCTTTCAAGGTGGTCGCCAGTTTTGAAAAATGATAATACTTATCAGTTGATTCTCCCGAAGGGGAGGAAATAATCAAAGGGGTTCTGGACTCGTCAATCAAAATGGAATCGATTTCATCGATAACTACATAGTTATGCCCCCGTTGGGATTGCTCTGCTAAGCTCTGAACCATGTTATCTCGCAAATAATCGAATCCGAATTCGTTATTTGTTCCGTAGGTGATATCTGCTGCGTAAGCTTCTTTCCTCGAGCAGGGCTTAAGATAACTCTCAAAGACTTTAAAGCCTCCGAGCAAATCTCTTTTTTCATCTGTGCCTTCCGGCTGGTACTTTGGGTCGTATATGAAAGACTGTTCGTGATTTATGCATCCGACAGCAAGGCCCAGGAAGTCATAAACCTGTCCCATCCAAACAGCATCTCTTCTCGAAAGATAATCGTTGACCGTGATAACGTGAACGCCTTTTCCGTCTAAGGCGTTCAAACAAGCTGATAAAGTGGCAACTAAAGTTTTACCTTCTCCGGTTCTCATCTCAGCAATATTTCCTCTATGCAAAACAATTCCACCAATTAACTGAACGTCAAAGTGCCTTTGTTTTAAAGTTCTCTTTGCTGCCTCCCGGACTAACGCAAAAACCTCAGGGAGCAAATCATCCAGAGTTTCATTCTTTAGGCGCTCCTTGCATATTTGGAACTTTTGCTTTAATTCCTGGTCAGATAACTTTAGCAGATCTGATTCTAGGGAATTAATTTGAGAGATTATCGGCTCCAGTTTTTTTGCGTATTTTCCGTGGCTGTCGCCGAATACTTTGTTTAAAAATGACATATCTGTATTATATCCACAAACTTTAAATAAGTTAAACCCCCAGGGGTTTAACTGGGGGTAAAACTTTGTCTTAATTCTTAATTGCTATTATGCTTTTTTGCCAAATCCTTGGAAAATTCTGGAGATTCCCAATAGAACCAATATTCCAATAATTATCAAAAGCAAAATGTATAACGGGCTCTTAAGATTGATGTTCAGCAAGGAAGCTAAACCGCCGATAGAGTTGGTGGTTGTATTTGAAGCAGTGTTCGAACCCTGCAAGGTTATTCTTACGCTATCGGTAGAAGAACCTTCGGAGGTATTAACTATTGCGATTGCATCGGTTTCAGTTTGATGAATATCGTTGGCCCCGACAATCTGCCCTTTAAAGGTAAGGGTTCTTACTGCTTTCGGAGGCAATGATCCTAAACTGATGCTGGACAGAATATCTCCGGCATATGGGACACCGTCAAGTTGTAATCCACCCTTGTAGACAACTTCTTGAGGGAGGTTAGTACTAAGAGTTACATTATTCATTGTAATGTCGAGTCCATTGCTGACCACTAGCAAGAAGTCAACTCCTTGGCTGGCAGAAGCAGAAAATATCTTCGTCCATTCAATTGAATCCTTTTCTTTCTTACCCATGATAGTAACGGCTAATCCGATAACATTACAGTCTTGAGGGCAGGTGGCCATTGTTTCTCCAACATCGCATACATCGTCTCCGCATCTGGAACAGAAGCTACCGTAATCAGCAGAGTCTTTGGCACAAGTTGTGCCGTCGCAGACTAATTCATTTGCACATTTAGCAGCATCACAACTGTCTAAAGTGCAGGAGTTGGTGTCAGTACAATCTTCATCTTTATCTTGTTTTGATCCTCTTGAATCATACCAGTAAACATCGTTATCGAAACATGCTTTTCTGTAGCGGAAAACATATGGAGGAGTTGTTCCGCAAGAAGATTTGGCTAGACAAATCGGGCTTCCGGTAGAACAAGCTTGTTTAGTTGAACAAAAGTCAGCTATTCTCCAGCCGGTCAAACCCTGCCAACCGCCCCAAGATCCGCTGCAGGAAGCGCTGTAGCCGGTACAGTATTGATATCTGGTCTTAGTTCTTACTCCAACGTCTGCGCCGCAGGTTGAACCCCAAGGACAGCCGTATTCGGTCTGTACGTCAGAGTTACAGGTCATTGAGCTGTTTCTGTAATGGCAGCCGTCGCAGCATGGGCCTGTGGTACATTCGCAAACATTGTTGTTTGTGCAATAGCCGTTTTGGCAAACTTGGCCAGCAGCACAAACTTGGACTAATTGGTTTTCTGTGTATGAAGTGGAATAACATGCGTTAGAAGCACATCCTTTGTTGTAGCAAGTTTTCTGTTGGTAAACAGCGTTGCCTGAACAATAGTTGTACCCATTGCCACTGCAGTAGCTTTCTCCGCAATCCTGGCTAATCCCCTGTCTGACTCCTTGTGAGTTGTACCAGTAAAGGTCATTGTTGTAGCACTGTTGGTAGTCGTTATCACTGCCTCCAAGTATGTTAACTGAACAGCTGGCGCTCGTAGAGCTTCCGCCTGAAGTAACAACCAAGTTAGCTGTTTTAGTTCCTGAGGTAGAAAAACTATTTGTACAGTTTGTATTAGATCCTGTACAGGCGTTTGACCAAGAGTATGAATAAGATCCGTTACCGCCAGAAGCAGAAGAAATGAATGTTATATTCTGATTTACATCAGCTGAAGCTGGGGAAGCATAACAGGAAGCAAAAACTCCGGTGCTTGGTCCGCACTGGTTCCCGCTGCAAGTCTGATTGGTGGCAGAACAATCCTGTTGGTTTACCCAGGAGTTGGTTTGGTAGCAAGCAGCGCTGGAACAGCCTCTTCCGATCTTTTCTCTCTGCAACCAGC